>Ga0181400_1001043_pt1 | contig 11766 bp, 21 predicted proteins | sample 23SPOviralmetaG_FD_130129 | JGI IMG/M metagenome (GOLD analysis project Ga0181400, IMG submission 130129) | Marine viral communities from the oligotrophic San Pedro Time Series (SPOT) site, San Pedro Channel, CA, USA - 23 SPOT_SRF_2011-06-22 | ecosystem: Environmental > Aquatic > Marine > Strait...
ATATACAAACATTAATTGAGAAAGGTTTTCGTCATGTTCAAAAAGCATCAACCAAATATTGAAGAGTTTGCACGCAAAGACCCTGACAACTTTGCTCAAGTTGTGTTATTCGTTTCTGCTACTATTCAGCAAATGTTCCATACGGTTCCTGCCATTGTTGAAGATGTTCGAGAACGTGGCTTGGATTCAAAACACTTATGGGGTTCTAAAAAAGATACTTGGATTTATACCTTAGAGAACAAAGAAATGTTGTTTGAAGCTGTATTTTCAGATATGGATTTAGAAGATAAACTTCTTTCTCTTGCAGAAATTCCGGGTATCGGTCTGGTCAAAGCTGGATTTGTGCTGCAACTATGCACGGGTGAAGTCGGTTGCCTTGACGTGCATAATCTGCGCCGCTTTGGATTGAGCGCTCAAACGTTCAAACTCGGAAAAGTCAAATATCTTACTGCCCGTAAGAAAGCCACACTTTATATCAAAACATGTATTGAATGCGGTGGTTCTGAAAAATTGTGGGATGATTGGTGTGATTTGATTGCGGACAAATATCCAATGCGCTTTAGAGGTGGCAATGCCGTATCTGAATTGCACGAAGAAATTATCACTGGCAAACTCACATATCGCCTTGGCGGAATTATCTCTTCTTCAGAGGATTCCTAATGCTAGACCGCAAATATCCGATTATCGTTTCGCCCTCTGATCGTGGTGGTGCTGATGCTTACTATGGGCGTCCTGCACAACCGCATTATGAGATTTGCACTGAAGAACATCCTTTGGGTAAAAAAATACCTGAAGAAGAAATGTCTGAAGAACAAATCTCGGAATATCTTGAGGCTTATAGGGATGAACCTGATCGAAAAGATTGGGGTGAGTAGAAATTGATTGACAAATGAAATATGTTTTGATAGTGTATGTTCATTCCTGCACTACCTACCTACCCTGAAAAAAGGTGAATGCTATGAACGCCCTTGATAACTACACTGATGACCAAATTGAAGTGATGCACTGGCAAACTAAAATCCCTCAATCGGTGGTGACAGACGTTGTAAAAACCGTTTCGCCAAAAATGCCTAAGATTGGTATTGATACGCCCAAAGGTTCGGCTATCTCTGACTTCAAATTTATGGCTGATGGTGAACCTATCGGACCACGCTCTTATGGTCTGGTCAAAAAGTATATTGAAGAAACTTTTGATCGTTATGAGAATGATCGACGGCATGATGACTTGTTTGATGAAAAGCGTCAAATGACTGCATATATCAAGTCATATCATATTGCAATGTTTCTCCGTCAATTAGATCAAATTTGGGATAACTAAAATGTCTACTCGTTCTTTTATTGGTATGGTCAATCGTGACCTCACAATCACTTCCGTTTATTGCCATTGGGATGGCTATCCCGAATATAATGGTAAGCTGCTACTTGAACACTATAACAACCGTGCAATGACAACAAAGCTGCTGCATAAGGGTGACTTCTCTTCACTGCAACCACAAATCAGTGATATTCAGTATTATGTTGATAGAGGTGACGAAGACACCGGGGCTGTGAAACAAACTCTAGACAAATTCATTGAAATGTGTAGAGAATCTTGGTGTGAATACTTCTATATTCTCAAAACTGATGGAACGTGGACTGTATCAACTGCCGATAGCCCTGATGCATTCCATGACCTTGAAGATGATCTTAACACGGTTGACATTGAAGAAAGTACGAGTATAATTGCCTGTGAAGAAATTAAAAATACAGAAGTAGAGCAGTTTGTAGAGTCTGTAAGAACATCAGTTGTAAAGGTTGAGTTTGAAAAAGCAGACGGATTTCTCACTGAACGTTACGTAACTTTGTCTCCCTTAATTGTCCCTGATGACAAAAAGCCTAAGTCAGATAAACCGGGATTGTCTTTAGATGAAGTGACTGAAAAAGACTTTGTGCGTGTTTACAGTATCACAGACGGTGACTGGCGTACTATAAAACCTTCTAAAATTAAATCCTTATCAAGTCCAGAGGTGGACTTTGTTGTGTTCACTGATGATGAACCCGGTTTTAGTGACGATGAAAATACTGGTGTAACCATTTCATTGTCTATGACATGGCCTTGATAAAATCTTAACTAAAACTTCTTGCAATATAACATATGGTTTGTTACTATATGTTCATTCACTACATTATGAAAGTCTAAACAAATGTCACACGAAATTGAAATTATCGACGGTCAGGCTCAAATGGCTTATGCTGGGGATGTTCCTTGGCATGGCTTGGGTGCTCAAGTATCCTCTGACCTGTCGCCGAATGAAATGATGGTTGCTGCTGGTCTTGATTGGCAGGTTGTCAAAAAGCCCATGCAGTATGGCAACAGCGATGAAGATGGTGTTACCATTGACAACAAGGCTGCACTTGTTCGGGAAACTGACAACCAATTGCTTTCTATTGTTGGCAACAACTGGCATCCTATCCAGAATGAGGAAGCATTCTCTATGTTCAATGAGATGTGCCAAGCTGGTGACATGGAAATGAACACTGCTGGATCACTCAAGAACGGTCAAATTGTCTGGGGTCTAGCAAAAGTCAAAAAGTCTTTTGCTCTTAAGACAGATCAGGGTGAAGATGTTGTTGATTCATTCTTACTCTTCTCAAATCCGCATGAATTCGGCAAGTGTGCTGATGTACGGTTTAGCCCTATTCGGGTTGTGTGTAACAACACTTTGACCGCCGCACTGTCACACGGTAAGTCTTCTGTCCGGATCACCCACCGTACAGCCTTTGATCCGGAAAACACCAAGCGCCTTCTTGGTATCGCTGATCTGAAGCTTGAGACGTACCAAGAAGCTGCAGAACACCTTGTTTCCAAGCGGTACACTCCAGAAACGCTTGTAGAATACTTTAACAAGGTATTCCCTGTGTCTAATCAGGCTAAGACGCTCAAGGTTGCTGATAGCATTATTGACCGTTTGTCATACACTGCACGCAAAGCAGTTGACGTGATGGAAAAGCAGCCGGGTGCTGAGCTGGGTGCTGGTTCTTGGTGGCAAGCATTCAATGCTGTTACTTACCTGACAGATCACCAACTTGGTCGGACTGCTGATGCACGTCTCCAGTCGGCTTGGTATGGTCCTAACAATGCTCTGAAATCAAATGCTCTCCAGTATGCTCTGGAATCTGCAAACAAAGCCTAAAACTAAGGGGAGCTTAGTCTCCCCACCTCTTCTGAAAGGAATTATCATTGAGCTATTATTTTACGATTGACAAAGATGATGGAAAGACATCAATATTTCCTTTGAGGAAAACAATTACTGAATGTAGGGAACAATATTACAAAAGTTTTCCCGACGAAGAAAGTCGTAAAAACTTTAAAGAAGTGAAGTTGTTTACTCTTAAAAGAGAATACGGTGATCGTGGACCGCTTAGACCACGCATTCATGGTTATTATAATACAGTATTCACTAAGAAAAGTGAGAAACGATTCGATCCTCTTGAATTTTTTCAAGACAATCCTTGGAGCAAAAAAAATGTCCAATCAAAAATTAGTTGAGATTTGTAAAAAAGAAATCTTATCCATTGAAAATGAAATTAAACAATATGATAAGTCGAATGTTCTTGACAAAAATACGCTAGGTTATCATTCTTTGTTTAAAAACCTTAAAGATCGTAAAGAACTATTGGAAATTTATCAGTATGAATCAGGGTCTTAGAAAAGTTTTAACTGAAAAGTTAGAAGAGCTTGAACAGCAAAAGAAAATTTATGAAAATAACCCCCGTTCTATGAGAATGGTTGATTATGAAGATATTCCTCGACAAATTCGTAAAATCACAAGAGCTTTGAAGGAAGATTACAGATGAATGAGATCAGTCGATCACGCCGTGAAGAACTTATTGAAAAATATTCTGAATTTGCTGCTGAGAGTATGGACCTTGGCGAGCTTATGCTATACGCTCAAGAACAGATTGCTATGGGTATGATTGATCTTTCTGATCAACAGTTACTGGAAGACATTTCATATTCTTTTGATGAAGAATTTGATGATCGTCGTAAGCTTTACGAGTTTACCGAGCAAGAGAACAAAATCATTGATCAGATTGCTGAAAAGTACGTAGACAATCAGATTTCAGAAATGATCCGTAATAATGGGGGGCATCCCTTACCATGATTATCATAAAACAACATCCCGACGAAAACACCGTGAACGATTTGCGGTACATTGTTGATCGAGTCAGAGAGGTTCTTTACGCTTTGGAAGGATCGTCTGATACTGCTCAAAGTGATGCATATATCGCAAGTGTCGTTAAAGACAGATTTAAAAATATTATATGTCATGCTCAGGTAGATAAGGAAAAAAGCAATGTCTAAAGAAATTACACCAACACGCCAAGTTATTGTGCGTATCCAGCCGCATGAGCTAGATATGCTGGTCGATACAATCAAGTTTACATCCAATCTACGGGATGTAATGAAGGTTCAGCTAAAGGATGAGGAGAGCGTGAACGAGCTTGATGAGCAACCGATCTTCAACGAGCCGGGTAAAAAGCTTCTTCGATACCTTGAAGATCTTCAATTCAAGTACGATGTTCCAACAATGCGTCTAACTATGCAATAGGTGATAAAATGTATAAAGTTGAAATGTTTACCCACTACAAAGGTAATCTTGACTATGTTCTGCATGAGAATTTTGATGATGCTAATAGGGCAAGGGACTTTAAAGCCCAATGTCAAAAAATCTTTCCGCAGTTCACAGTAGTGTTTACCGATATGGACTTTAAACAAAAGAAAGATAAATGGTCTAAGAAGCTAAAAGGATAAAATATGAGTAATACAGTTTTAGATTCTTACGGAAATGTTTTGGGTGCTGGTGATACTATTGTTGGTATTTTGACCTTAAATGAAAAGATACCTTTTAAAAGTCCCCAAAACGTTAATCTTGTCAAATATAGGAAGGGTCGAACAGTTCTTTCTAAAGGAATTGTCGAACGTTTTTCTGAGACTAATGAAATGACTAAGATATATGTTAAATGGCAGGAAACAGGCGAAACAACAAGGATATATTCTGATAGGGTTTACAAAATAGAAGGATAATAAATGTTTAATATTTGTACAAAAAAGTCAAAAGGTCACTGGTTTATGGATTTGTTGGGTTATTTCTTTATTACCGTGTGCGTTCTTTCTTTTGCGTTGCTAGTTGTGAGGTTCTAATGGACGAAACTACTCAAATTAAATCTGTGATTACCAGAATTGAGAATATTGCTCGTTATGGTAGAGCAGATGAGCAGTTAGATAAGTTAAATATTAAAGAGTTAGATATTCTTGAGAACTTAGTGCATGATATTTCTCTAGAATTCAAGGCTCGCCGTTATGAGGAGGCATCATGAGCGTGGTTCGTAGTGTTTTAACGTTTTTTGCATGGGTTATTGCCGCATTGTTGATTATTAACCTATTTGATATTGTCATTTACGGCTCTTTTTAATAGACACAGAGTTTATTAGCCGTTACAGTAAAACTGAAAGCTTAAATACCTTTGAGGCAAGCTTGTGATACAGCAAATCTACGGATTTCTACTCTTTGTTATGATTGTTTACGGTATTTGTCAGGTTTTAAAATTCATGATTTTGTAAGAGAACACCATGACACCACGGCAAAAAGAAATTTATGATCTTTATCAGCAATATCAGAACTTTTCTGAAGTTGCTAGACTTCTAAATATTGATAAGACTGTTGCAAGACGGACTTATCGTAGAGCAGAACAGTATCTAGATACCGATTCTGGTATTAAATCAGCAATGACTGATACTGGATTGTCCGACATTAACAAAGTGCATTCAGGATGGCTCAAAACTGATGAGGCTAGTCTGTACTTTGTTAATCCAAAGGAAGAAGGTGGTGTTGATAATCTTATCGATACCTTCAAAGAGGCTCTTAAGGATTGTCCTACTTCTTTACCGACTGCTGCACCTGAAGGCACGAATGCAGATCTTCTGACTAGGTACATCCTGACCGATCTGCATTTCGGGATGAGAGCGTGGGGCAAGGAGTCTGGTGAAGACTATGATCTAGAAATTGCCGCAAATAGACTCAAAGAGACACTTTCAACACTTGTTGAAACCACACCAGACAGTAAACATTGTGTTGTTTTAAATCTTGGTGACATGTTCCATTCAAACGATCATAAGAATATGACACCGGGTAGTGGACACATTCTTGATGCTGATGGTAGATTTAGTAAGGTTATCTATGAAACTATCCAGTCTGTTGTTGCAACTATCGAAACCTTGAAATCTAAACATGAAAGTATTGAATATGTTGGCATTTCGGGAAATCATGATCCAGATTCAAACCAATTCCTTACTGTAGCTCTTATGATGAGGTATCAGGACGATCCAAGAGTTGATGTCATTTGGAATCCTGCAAAAATGTGGTGTACTACATTCGGCAAAAATCTTCTTGCAGCTCATCATGGTGACAAAGTAACCCCTCAAAGGCTTGCTATGCAGGTCGCAGACGAGTTTTCGCCCGGTTGGGGTAAGACTTACTGGCGTTACCTTGACACAGGACACATTCATCATGATTCCGCAAAGGACATTGGTGGTATTTTCTGGGAATCGCATAGAACCTTGGCAAGTCGGGATGCTTATGCGACTGGTTCTGCCTTCACTTCACGTAAAACACTCAAAGCAATCACAGTTCACCGTGAAAAAGGTGAAATTGTTAGAAATACAGTAGGTGTTCAATGAAATACTACTTAATTTGGGAAGAGTCGGGTGTACAAAAGAAGAAATCCTACTCTTCCAAGCCGGGTATGGTCTACTGGAAGAAAAAAATCGTCTCTTTACTAGGTGAAGACGCTATCATTGAGGAGGGAAAGGAACTTCCCTCCGAAAATGGTGATGAAGAGCCTAAAAAGGTCGTTATGACTGAAAAAGAGACACCTCTTGGTCTTGTTGATAAGGAAAAGTCTCAACTATCAGACGAAAAGACAGGACGATTCCTTTTGTCGAACTGGAACACTAAGACAGAATCTTACACAAGCAGAATATATGGATCACTTACCGATAAAAAGCGAGTGATTGAGCCTGATGGATCTATTTCACTGGAAGGAGATGATATTGTAAAGAAACATGACAAAGATAAAGGTATTTTTACACTTACAGATGGCCGAAAATTCTCAGTAGGAGGTTGGCCTGTATAGGAGAACTTATGAATTATACAAAAATGTCAGTTAATCAATTGAAAAAACTACATGATGATTGTAAGTATGACCTTATGAGTGAACAATTTAAACATAAAAGACGAAATCCTGTAGGTTTTTCAGAATTATATGTTGACACACTAAAACATAGTATGATAACAATAAAAAATGAGTTAAAGCTTAGAGGTGAAGATTTTAAATGATAACGAGTCGGCCTTGGGGTGGCTGGGAACTGCTCCATAAATCTGATACATACGCAGTTAAAAGACTGGTGGTAAAGCCTCAGAGCCGACTCTCCTTGCAGTACCATAACCATCGTAAAGAACACTGGTACTGTGTAGCTGGGAGGGGAATAGTTACTATTAATGATGTAGAGCAAAACATTGATGCTGGTGATTCTGTAACTATTCCCCTTGGCACAACTCATCGATTAGAAAACATTTCTTCAACAGAATATCTTGTTATAGTAGAAGTCCAAGAGGGAATTTATCTTGAGGAAGATGATATTGTGAGGATTGAAGATGACTATGAGCGAAATTAAAACTGTAGCTGTGGTATCTGGTGGTTTTGATCCTTTACATCCCGGCCATGTCTTAATGTTTCGTGATGCACGTAAATTTGGTCAGGTTGTTGTAGCTGGTGTTAATTCTGATGATTGGCTTACCCGCAAAAAGGGTAAGCCTTTTATGAGTTTCGAAGATCGACTGTACATGGTACAGACAAATCAATACGTTGATCTAGCTATGGAGTTTGTTGATGACGATGATACAGCGATTAATCTCCTTTATAAAGTCTCACAAACATTCAGTGATCATCTTATTACTTTTTGCAACGGTGGAGACCGTGGTGATTCTAATACCCCTGAGTATGATCATTTTAAAGGTGATAAGAGATTTCATTTCTCCTTTGGGGTAGGTGGAGATTGGAAATTTTCTTCTTCCTCAAAACTGCTTGAAAATTGGAAAAATGACTGATATAGATGTTTTTGACTCTGAGACTTGGCCTATCCTCAGTAATATGAGAAAAGAGCTTAGAGACAAGCTTTTTGATGAATATGACCCAAAGAAAGGCTTATCTTTACAAGTGCAACTGGATGACATAGAAAGCATGATTAAAGAGGGATTATCTAGATACATCCCCTTTTAGCTCCCTTGGCGGAAATGGTAGACGCTGCAGACTTAAAATCTGTTTTCCTTCGGAAGTACCAGTTCGAGTCTGGTAGGGAGTACCAAATTCGGCAGTATAGTTTAATGGTAAAACACCCGCCTTATAAGCGGTTAAATGTCTCCAGATTAGAGAGTAATTCGGGTTCGAATCCCGATACTGCCACCAAATAATCCCTGATAGCTCAGTTGGTAGAGCAGATGACTGTTAATCATCGGGTCGTAGGTTCGAGTCCTACTCAGGGAGCCACCTTAAAGGTAACAAATGACTTTAACGCCCTGTATATCCTCCTGTAAGCTTGAAGAAGGTAAATGCCTTGGTTGTGGTAGGACTAAGGATCAGATAGCTAACTGGAGGACTTACACCGATAATGAAAGGCTTGTTATTATGAAGCAACTTGGCTACGGTAAAAGAAAAGGAGGCAAACGTGAAAAGATACAGTCTTAAAGAATTTGTTTCGGTTGTTGAAGAAAGTGATATCATTTACGGTTCTTGCAGTTTAAATGCTGCCATGACTATTCAGAGCAGAGTACGCAAAAAAAGCTTGCTCAAGCAACTGGATGCCGTTAATGGTGTGGATCAGTTTGGGATCTTTGCAGAACTTACTGAAGATCTCAAGGGCCGTAAGATTCTTAAACTAATTTAGACATTAATATTAGGGCTTGTAGTTCAATTGGTTAGAACCCTCCGCTCATAACGGAGCTGTTACAGGTTCGAGTCCTGTCAGGCCCACCACTATCTAATATAAATACATCAGAACCCTTAAGTCTAACGAGGCACTGATGAAAAAATTTTCCAAGTTAAAAGACGATCTTTGTGTAGAGTGCATGTTGGATGAAGCAACTAGCACGAAAACACCACAGCTTCCCCAACCAAAAATATATGCTAAAATATCGACTGGCCCTATTGGTGATCTCACTAAACATCATCAAATCAAATATAATAAAAAAGCATTTGGTAGATTACTAGATGTTCTTAGAGATGCTGATATCACTGTTCCTTGGAATAGTTTATCAGACCCTGTTTTGCATATTGGAATGTTTGGTAAATTTGATGATTCGACTGTGAATGATCTCGAAAAAATTACCTATACATTAGGAAGTTGGGACACTTATGCAAGTACAAGAATTTTTGGTTCATTTAATCAGAGAAACGATGATCTTACGATAACATATATTGGGTGGCTTTTTAAGAACTCTGGCACAAAGAGCATGTTTGAAAAGTGGCCTTTGCCGACAAAAGATTACGATCAAGCTATTTTTGCTAGAACACTTGCGCATGAGTTAAGACATAGAGCGTTCACTATAATATCCAGAGACCCTGAAATGATTAGATATATGCCACCAGAACTACAAGTTGGTGGTCTTTGGTGGGGTAGTTGGGGTGCTATTGAATATTATGATATTAATAAAATTAGGGGTGGTGGTGTAAGTGCAGAACATGCAATGATTTACTCTACCGACAAAAGTAAAATAGACCCCAAAGATCCATTTTTTGACAATGACCTTATGGAAAATTATCCACCAGAATATTGGAGAAAATTATACAAAAAGGTAATGTTTGGTGTTGCTGCTTGGGGTCTGAGAACCCTTAATAAGGGACAGGGAACGCCTGTGCCTAGACCAACAGGTTCTGATGTTCCAGAATATAGAGCACTTCCAGATCTAACTGTAAGTGAAGCAGATGCTAGAGAAGAAGCAAAAAAAGCAGCAGCACGTTACATTTTCCCTAAGATGCAAACAAATCCTGTTTATAGAGAAATGTTTAATCGTATGATGAGACAGAAATCTAAAGTGGGAACAAAATTTGGAAAAACTGCATCACCAACGCAGTATATAGGAAGTACACATGATGCTATCACTTACATTTTGTCTGCTGCTAATATGGTAACTACTATAATGACTCAGATATTGTGGGATATTAAGGACGATCCAGCACCCGCAAGATGCAAAGGAACAAGTAAGCTTGATCCTTTAAAAAATCCCAACAATTTTTATAATATAGTTAAAAACGCAAGAGATAAATTATTTACTGAGGTTTGTATTAAAGGAAATTTTTATAAATTGCGTGATCATTGTATTTCCATTAATAAGCTTCTTAACACTTTGAAACACTTTAAACCTGATTATGTCTACTTCAATTCCAGAAGAACAAAGTTTTCAGTTGTCAGGAATACTAAAACATCAGGCGGTCTAAACCCTTGCCATCAATCAATTGTGGGTCATGTAAACGGGGTCATTGGCGATACATCCGATTGGGATTTTATAGGTTCAAAAGGTACACCATCAAAAGTCAGAATATTAGACGAATGGTTAACAATGATGTTTAGAGATTTTGGCCTTCAAGGGGCAAAAAATCATCAAAGAAACTTTAGTTATACTCCAAAGACAACTCAAAATACTATGGAGTATTTTAGTTATGATACTATTGAAAAATATCTTCGTAATAATCCAGACTATGATCCGTTCGATGTAAAATTTGGTGGCAGTACTGGTTTTAGAACAACACCAACACCAACAGAAAAAGAAAGACTTGCGGCAACTCCTCCGGGTACGATAGAAAGCCCTTCAAGTACAGTTGGACAGCCTAGTTCTGTTTCTTCGGGTAGAGGAATGCCAGCAACAGCACCACCAGAAAAACTTGGAACTGGTAGTAGATTTACTGGAACAAGAGGTAGTAGAGGTAGTAGAGGTAAAATAGTTATACCTGTAACAGCACCTACTGTTACTTCAAGATCAGCTAAGAAAACAAACTATACTTGGTTAAGTCGTGTAAAATCTCGATTAAACATTGCATTTGGTGCTAAAAAGACGAACACTGGCTCTGTGTCGCCAACAACAACGATTATCACTAAAACACCTTTAACAAATGAAGAAAAATCTTTAGTTGAAAAAATTAAAGACCTTATTGATAAAATTCGTAGAGAAAAGCCGTATCTCGGTGATAATGCTCTGATTGCTGCTGCAGTTTTAGCTGTTTTTGCTGGGGGTGTATTTTCTTTTAGAAAGTATCTCTTCGATAGAAAGACGCAAAATATTGCTTCTCAGATTCTTCGTGACAGGACTACTAAGGGAATGGTACAAAACTTGAGAAGAAGGGAAAGAAGACGTGTGATTGAGCTTCTTAAAGATCCTAAGTTTAGAGAGAAAATTCTAGCTGAGTTGTAAATGAAAACAGGTTTTACATGTTCTACATTCGACCTACTCCATGCAGGTCACGTAATGATGTTGAGAGAAGCTAAATCGGTCTGTGATTATCTGATAGTGGGTTTGCAAGTTGATCCCACTATCGACAGACCTAAAGAGAAAAATCATCCAGTACAAAGCCTTGTAGAAAGATACGTGCAATTAACGTCTGTTCAGTTTGTAGACGAAATTATACCATATCAGACAGAAAGAGACTTGCAGGATATTCTGCAGATGTATCC
>Ga0181400_1001046_pt1 | contig 11713 bp, 1 predicted proteins | sample 23SPOviralmetaG_FD_130129 | JGI IMG/M metagenome (GOLD analysis project Ga0181400, IMG submission 130129) | Marine viral communities from the oligotrophic San Pedro Time Series (SPOT) site, San Pedro Channel, CA, USA - 23 SPOT_SRF_2011-06-22 | ecosystem: Environmental > Aquatic > Marine > Strait...
GGCACAACCAAGTCAAGTTATTTGGACGGCTTACCCTCAGGCGACAAGTAATGGGGCGGAAGTTAACTCACGTTTTGACGGCAGTCTTGGAGTATACAATACGAGCGATACAGATTACTTATGGGTAAAATTTTTTACAGCCCAATTCAGACAAATAGCATTACGGAGAATTATGACGCCGTATGGTATTGTTGAATATCTTTACCTGGGATACTATATAGATCTAAGATATGGCGATGGCGCTGTGCACCCAGACTCAGTGCTAATTGGGGGGAACACTGAATTGGTTGATTATTCAATGCGAAATTATTTTTTGCCCAACAACCCTGAAGTTTCCGAGTCTCAGGGCAATTATTTTATCCATCATTTCCAAAAAAATGCCAACAGCTTCGGCGGAAGTGGCAGTTCAGGCAGAGCGCTCATATTAATTTTTAAATTAGATAGTAATGGCTTCTGGTATCCACATCAAGAGATCGAAAAGATAAAAGATAATGGTTTTCGATCAAAGCCGAGGGACGCGAAGTTCTTTCCATCTCAAGATAGGTTTGCAGTACTTTGGGATGATATAGATTCAATAGAAATATACAAAGCAACCAACGGGTATTTTTCTTTTGAATATTCAATCCCAGATTTCGAAGGCGTTTTCGAAGGATTTGAGATTAGTAACGTCGCATCGAACGTAAGCAGCTCGTGCACTATTGTAAATGACAAAACTATTATCGTATCTAGGATGTCTCATCTTGAGGAAACCCAAGAGACAAGAGATCAGATTGATAATGAAAGGATCACTAAGAATGTGTTTATTTATAGACTAAATGATCTGGATGAGTGGGAAATAAATGAAATTATTATTCCTCCAGAATACAAAAGACCGATAGCTCAATATAATATAAGTGTTAAAGCTATTAACGAGTGGCTAATAATTTCTGGAAAAGATTATGACGGAGAAACATGGACAGGGACTGACATGGGGGTGGTTATGCTATTCAGATTTAATGGTAAAAAATATGAATTTATAAGAAACTTCACTTCCGATGCTATTAAAAATTTAAATTCGAATGGGGTTCCGATTGATGATAATTTTGATACAGAATTCGGCGATTACATTGGTTTAACTGTCGACGACAATAATGATCCAGTGATTTTGGTGACAGCTTCGAAAGAAGAGACAACGACGACCAATACCAATGGTTATGTATACGTTTTTTCAATAAAGCCTAATTCTGACGAATGGGTGCATAAAAAAATGAATTTTGATGGATTCTCGATTAATCCAGACTCTAATCAGGGCTATCCTCGTTTTGCTTTTGATGGAAAAGATGTAGCATTTCGCCTGACGGACCACTCCACTTTAACGAATAATGTCGGCGCTTTTACGCTAAGTCCTGCTGAAAAAACAACAAAGGTGCTGCAGGGAGAAAACTGGTTTGGAATGATGAAAAAGTCTTGGTCGGACAATCCAGTTTGGATCATTTATGATTTATTAATAAATCCAATATATGGAGCTGGCGCTTCTTTAGACGACTTGAAAGATATAAATGTTTTCAATTTTTTTGAGATTGCCAAGTACTTTGATTCTATTGACAAAGATGGTTATTACTTACCTATCTACGATGAGAGGAACCGCACGGAACCTAGATTAAGCTGTAATTTTCTTTTAGAAACGAATTTTAACGCTTTCGATGTAATATCCTCAATCTGCGATTTGTTTTTTGGGGCAATCTATATCAAAGAAGGTAAATATAATTTATGGGCGGACAAGCCAACAGAACCATCTTGGTATTTTGATGCTCACGATGTTCTGGATGGGAATTTTTCTTATTCGGATGTAGCTAACTCGAAAAGACCTAGTATGATTAAGGTTCCATATTTAGATAAATATGAAGGTTTTAAACCTAAAATAGAATTTATTGAAGATGCTGATTTAATTAGAAAAAACGGAGTAAATGAAGCGGAATTAGATTTCGCCACTTTTACAACTAGATCTCAAGCTAGAAGGTTTGGTAAACAATATTTATACAACAGATCCTATGAAACAGAAAAAATAAACTTCCTAACAGACAGTAAGGCTCTGTTCTTGAAACCTGGGGATGTCGTAGGAGTAAACGATCAATTAAAGTCGTTTAAACACGAAAAATTATTTTATGAAGTAGAGGATGTGGGTCACGTTGAAAAAGTATATGCGGTAGCTAATTCCATAGAAGGGAAGGACGAAAGTAGACCTACACAGAACGACCCTAAGAAATTTACATTTTCTGAAATAACTTTTAACAACTCTAGTACGGACGACTTTGATGTTAAATCTATAACGAAAAAATTATCTGATGACGTCAGCCAGGGTTTTTATAATTTAAGTGTATCTATAGATAACGACAAAGTTCCTTACGTTATTGGTTCGATTGACAATGGCTCCCTCGCTGTCTATAAAAAGAATGGTGAAGATTTTGATGAAGTTCTTTTTCTTGAAGGCTCTTCTTATGCCAGCACAGAAGAATTCGTTAACAATTTAACTTTTGATAATTATAATACTCCTTATTTCTCTATTATAGAGGGCGGAGATGTAGAGCCGACTATTACTTTTTCCAAACTAACTGGAAGTGATTTCACTAATAGTGGACATTGGCAATTTACGCAATTAGAAAATTTAGATGCCGCTTCAGAAGGTTTCGAAGCTGGCTCTTTTTATAAAAGCATAATTAAAATTAATTCTAATAATGAAAAATATATTTTAACTGTTAGATTTAAACCACGCAACCAGTATTTTGGGGAGTACATATTATTTCATAACAATGGAATTGACGACGACACAAACCCAAATAATTGGGATAGATATTCAGTTGAAACTTTTCACCCTGCTAGGTCATTCGATTATAATAGTGTTGATTTTGACATGCAGCTTACTGATAGCGGTAAACCAGCCATAGTTTACTCAACGGCTATTGATCAATATACATATAGGTCTCAACTTAGATATAAAGAGTTTGTTGGAAATTCTTTAGGTAATGAAGCTGATTGGTCTGGTCTTTTCGTGCAAGGAGATACCCCACATAGGTCGAGACAAAATAACTTTTCTTTAAGGTTCGACGGCTCTGGAATCCCCTACATTACGCATTTATACAGAGGAGCCGCGCTTGATGAAGCTCAATATATACTATCTCCGCTAAGTTATGAAGGCAGATTTACTTACGATAATTGGGCCGAAAATAGTAAATTCATAAGATATAAGTTCGATGCTGACCCAAAAGAGAAAATGTCGTTACACTTTCTGCAAAATGGAAACGCTATAATTTTTACCAATAATTATGCGCTTAGAACAAGCGTGACATTCACCAGTGCCTTGCTGATGAAAAGATCTTTGCAATTTGAAGAGTCCTCAAACCCCAAAGAGTGGGGACAATATCATAATTGGAATAAACAAAGTATATATAAAACAGAAGTGAATCGTGGTGGTTCGACGGATTCGGTAGGGCCGTCGACCGTTTATGACTTTGAGGGTTGCACTATTATACTAAAAAATCTAAAAAATTCATATCTTTATCCTGATCCTTTTAGTATTGATACTTCAATTAAAAACAATTTAGAAATAACAAAGTTATTAAATACGGATTTAACTGGACTTTATAACGAAACTCAATTCAAAAACTTTTCTTCAAAAGTGAAAGAACAGATTAATTCCGAATCGAGCTTTATGACTATAACTGGTTTCGAAACTAGCGGAAATTATATTAAGCTTTTTGCGGAAGAAAGTATGGCTAATTCGAAAGTAATCAAAGAACTTTCTGTAAGAAAGCCAATGGTCAGGCCTATAAGGGCAGCCGAAAATAAATATAAAGAATATAGAATTCTTAGCATCTCAGAAAAAGAACAAAATTTATATGAAGTGGAAGCAAAAGAGTATTTTTCTGAAAAATTTGATATAATAGATACTTTTGCAAACATTGTAGAACCAGAACAAGCGGAATATAACATAGGTTTGCCAACTAATGAAGTCAACAGGCCCCCAGTGCCTGTTGGTATATCTACTGGCGCAAGTATAGACGGCGCTGGATTACCTTTCTTGACTGGCGTCATAACTGGAGAGCCTAACGGATCAGAAACTGAATATAGAATGTCTTTGATGTATCCAAACGGAAAAACTGTGGTAAAAGAAATTGAAAAAGATACTACTAATTTATCCTCTTCTAATGAATTTTTAACTAATTTCGGTTTTTATAATTTAGCTCTTGCTGGCGATTATGACCTAAATACAAAGTCCTTAAGAAACCCAGAGTCTAGTGTTTTTATTGATCAGAAATTCACAATATCGGAAATGAAAGATGCGGTTAGTTCTAGTCCTTTTGTAAAGGATATAAATTTATTAGTCAATGAAGATTTATTAAAAATAAAAATCCAGGCAAAAGATGTCTATGGAGACAATTTAAATTTATTTGATTCTAACTGCAGAATAAATCTAATTATTGAGGGAGAAACTTATGCTGAAAATTCCAAGATAACCGATTTTGAACTTTCCTTTCAACAGATCAAAGACCTCACAAATTCTTCATCAAGAGAAAAAGAAATAAAAGCGCAATTGACCTACAACGGAACAGTTATTTCAGAAAAATCAGAGATTCTCGAAGATGAAGTTCCAAGAATAACAAATATTAATTTTGTAAGTGACGGTCTTACTGCCACTATTGTTGCCGAAGTAGAGGAAAACGAAAAACTCATATCTGTAGATATGAAAACTGGCGAAAATATAATCAAAACATTTGCAATAAGAAATCAAAACAAAGTGCAAACCTTCAGGCTTGAAGATTTTGAAATATCAGAATTACCCAAAAAGCAAAAAATAGACTTTAATTTTGTTCCAAGAGATTTTTATGGAACTGGCCAGAGCTTAAATTGCGAAGGCTTTATTCCAGAAGAAGAATCCTTATTTCAAAAATATAATAATAGTATAATCGGCATTTACTCGATTTATTCAGAGGATGTAATATCTACTGGCTTTTCCCACTATGAATCCTCAAACAACCAAAGCGGTTTTTACGGAAATGGGGAAGATTGCCTAGTGGAATTTTCAAGTTCGTTGTCGAGCGGGCAATCGGCATCTTTAAATCTTGAATTAGTTTCTGATACGGAAAGCCGACCCATTTCTTTAGAATTTCAAGATAAAGGTTTCTTATCTATCAAAAAAGTTATGAACTTATCACAAAAATACTACAATGTGAGGGTTTCTGGTGAAAGTGGTTTATTTGGAGGTTTCGATCTAAAGATTAAAAAACTAGTGTAATCTATTAAGGTTGATAGGAGTATGAAAGTTTTAAAAAATAAATTAATAAAAAACTCTATCAAGGGTAAGGGTAAGTCTGGTGGGGATGTAGAAAACGTCTATCTTGTGCCTCCAGCGAACGCCAATGTATATAGAAGTACAGCTAACCTGAGATCTCTTGATGTCCTGTGTGAAGGTCCGATTGAAGGACTTTGTTTAAAGGACGGTTCAAGGGCTGAAGGAGTAGATATATTTGGCGCTGTTTATTTTAATGAAACACCTGTAAAAGAAAATACATCGAAAACAGTTCACGCAGCCCCCTTTAATCCTAATTCTGTGCAGTTCGTAGAGAGGGCATCCCTATCTTCTATAACTACAGCGTTGAACAACATTAAATCTAACCTAACAACTTTTATTAATGGTAATGACACCTCTCAAGGGTTGGCGACAATAGCAAGAAATAATATTGATAACTTAATAAATAATGAATTTGCTGATTTGTTTTCTAATTTTGACGAACATCAAGCTTTAGTAAGTCAGCTAGGGATTATTCAATTCAATTTAGATGGAATTATAACTGACGCAAATAGTCGGATGTTCTCTAATTCAAAAAGCCCAATTACTCCGAAATTTTTTGTTGGTGGCGGCACTCACGAAAGGTGTGTGAAGGTGGACAACGGAGAGCAGATAATAAAACTACCAGAAAATATATTTGTTTTTGCACCTAGCTTTGATACTACAGACATATTTGCTGGAACAGATTCTGTTTTTGATTTCTACGAAGTGGACAATTTTGTTGGCGGAGGCATAATGTTCTTTTTTATAGGTGATGAGCCTTCTCATGACGCCAACGGCCAGTTTTTAACTAGCAAATTTGTGACTACCATGAATGATACCGTGGCGATACAAAACGGCAAAGATAACGGATACGACGTCATTGGTCTGGGCACCGCCAATTTTGGTCAGGTTGAATTTGTAAACGTAGCAGATGCACAAGTGAATCCAGCTAGAGGAGAAACGATAGGTAAAAATATAAATTTTGCAGTAAACGTAGACAATAACTTAAGATTTAATTTTAATAAAGTAAAAATAGAGCACACCAAAGGGGATGAATTCCAGAAATCACTTACAAGTTTTGAAAAAATAACTAGAGATTATATGGTTCAGAGAGTTTTGTTAGGCCCGTTTAACCGAAGTGCGGGTGGTAATCAGGCGGCTCGAGCTACTAGAAGTTTTACAGATGCATTTGGTAACACTGTATCTACGGCGAAGGCTGGAGCTGGTAACAATGACAGAAGGCAAGACGGAACATTTGCAGCAAATTTTGCCACTTGGAATCAAAACGCATCACAAGAGCATGAGGGATATGATTACACTCATATAATTTATCAAAACGAGGTCGATTCTGTATCTCCTATGATAAATATTTCTGTTCTAAGGGACACTGAGCAGTCCAATGATGCTACTTTGGGAAGAACATTACCAGCTGGTTTGACTTTGGGATTTGAGATGGGTTTTGAGGGGGACAGTGAGAGTAGTTTATCAACTCTTCTAGAGCAGGGGCAAGACCCTAAATTTATTATTTTAAATAATTTTAAAACATCACAGGGGGCTGGATATTATGGAGTAGTAGAAGGGGGATACATAAATGCTCCTTACAGCGAAATAGTTTTGAAAAAAAATAGCGAACTAAAAAATTTAACGGTTGCTAATATAAATGGGATGAATCCCGCACTCGCCGCAGCTTACAATTTAGATATGAATGAAATTCTATATCCGAATGATTCGTGGAAAGATGTTAGAAGGTATATAAAAATCAAAAAAACTAGCTTTGAAACAGAATCTGCTTTAATACAAAGGGAGTGCGCCTTATACGCAGTCACAGAAATTATAAATTCTAAATTTAATTATCCATTTTCGTCTCTTGTTGGAACGACATTAGACGCAAGAAGTTTTTCTCAACCCCCAGTTAGAACTTACGACGCAAAATTAAAAAAGATATTGATACCATCTAATTATGCTCCCCTGAACGCAGATGGATCTGACAAGAGATTTATACCGAGTTCTAATAAATATGGAATTAGAAACATTTTTCAATTTAACGGTTCCTCTTATATAGAAGTTCCAGATAAAATGAAAATATCTACTGATAATTACGAAATATCTTTGAAGGCTAAATTTGGGACAATCGCCAGCGGTAGTACGAGTCAGTATCTTTTTCATCTAACTGATCACTTAAGCAGTAGTGCTGTAATTAATAATCAAGTAGCTGTATACCAAAAAAATTCCCATATATATATGGGAGCACTGTGGGAAAATAGCGACAGCTTTAATGATGTTGGTTTTGATATATCAAATTTCTCGGCTTCTCAAGTTTTTGAGGTTTCTCTTAAATGCGTAAGTAATACATTTACTTTATCTGTCAGTGCCAATGGTTCTGTTATAGGCTCTATAACTAGAACGGTAAATGCTAGAAGCGCGGCTTATATGTCGGCGTGGACCGAAACCATGACCCTTAGAGTAGGGGCTCCTACTTCTACGGGAAGTAGATTACTAAACGGAGGTCAAATTGCAGACCTAAAAGTAAAGAAAAATAATCAACTACTACATTTTTTCGATGGGACTGTAATTACTACCGCAAAAGTCGGCCTTGTATTTAAGGATAAGTTCGGTGGGGCACATGGAGATATTGTAGGAAGTTCATCCGCTGTGCAAGATACAACTTTTGAATTTGGAAAAAACAAAGCACAAGTTTATGTTGGAGAGTGGGACGGAACATTTAAATACTCTTGGTCCGATAACCCTGCTTGGATATTATATGATCTAATGGTTAATCCTGTTTATGGAATTAGAAATCAAATAGACGACTTGGAGGATATAGATATTTTTGAACTTTATGAAATAGCTAGATATTGTGATGGAGTTGATGAAGATGGTGGTTTCGACGGCCTTTCTGACGACAGAGGTGGTCTTGAGCCACGTTTTTCTTGCAATATACTTTTAAGTGAAAAAGAAAATGCATTTAATCTTATTGGTAATATGGCATCTATTTTTAGATGTGTTACTTATTGGGGCGGCGGCGCATTCAATTTTTCAATAGATAGGCCTAAAGGCGAGATGGCTATTTTTAATAATTCAAATGTCCTAGATGGGGTATTTGGTTATGGAGATATTTTAAAACAATCGAGGTTTACCAGAGTAGAAGTCTTTTACGCTGATAAACACGACTCTTATAAAATTAAAAAAGAGTACGTTGAAGATGAAGACAGGATCAGAAATTACGGGATAATCACAAATACTCAAAATGGTATTGGCGCAACTTCGAGATCGCAGGCGAGACGATTAGGTAAGTATATTTTACTAAGTAACAAACTAGAGACAGAAACTATTGAATTTATAACTGACGAGCAAGCTTTAGTTTTAGCTCCTGGGGATATAATAAGAGTTGATGACGATCTCAAAAATTTTGAAATTAATTATGGTAAAATTCTTAATTCTAGTTATTCTCAGGATGAGTTTTATGTAGAGATAGAAAATTCTTTAAATACTGGCAGTATTAAAACTGGACAAGATAGTGCTATTTATTTATACAAAAATACAGGTCAGACAGAAATAAAAAACCTTTACAATATTGCTAAGTTTGATCAAAGCTACAGTGTTGGAGAAGACGGAGATGTGTATTCTGGGCATTTGGCTGCAGATATAATGAATAGCGCGTATGAGACATTTGTATTTAAAAGCGAAATTACTGGCATATCTTTAACTAATAACTCTGCGTCCATTAAGTTGGATTTAAAAACAGATGAAAGCGCTCGACTTTATGGAGACAAGATTAAGAATGGGTCGTCGTTTAATGTAAAATTAAATAATGGGGTTGGAGAATTTTACAAGATATCTGCCATAAAACAACAAGAAGATAATACATACGCTGTAAATGGGTTACAATATAATCAAGAAAAATTTGATGCAGTTGAACTAGAAGATTACCAAGATGTAGAAGAAGAATATAATATAGGGCTACCTAATCATCGAATAAATAGGCCTAGCCCTCCAGACAGTTTTACAACTGGCATCGTATCGCAGAATAATAATTTATATTTAACTGGATCTATTCAAGGAAACTTGACTGGTCAAGAAACTAAATACAGGGTATCTTTACGATACCCAAATGGTCACTACGTATACAAAGAATTCTTAAAAAATACAAACATAAGCCCGCCAGTAACATTATTCGATTTTCAAAATATAGCTCAAGTAGGTGTATACAATGTAATTGTGACATCCATGAGAAACCCAGAGTCGGTAGAATCTCCGTCAAAAAGCTTTACCATCGATTCTTCTCAGTTTTCTTCAAATATTTGCTTTAGAGATATTATATTGAACAAAGAAACTAATCACTTATCATTAATAAATGATTCCATAAATTATAAAACAGGTGAATCTATTACAGAAAATGACGATTTTAATATATCTTTAAAGTCTGATAAGGATGAGATTATTTCTTTTAACTCACCCCAGTCTCCTTACTTAAATATTAAATTATTTAACAAAGAAAATAATTATATCGAAGATTTGGCAGACAAATGGAGATCTTCAAAGTTTAATTTAAGCCAGATAAAGAAAAAGGAAATTTTAGATGATCAAAGATTTTACACTTTAGGTTTTTATCTATACAATACGGATGATGAGCTTAAATCAGCTTATATGTATTCTGTAAAAAACGAGCCTCCTGCCTTAAGCTGCCAATCGGTGCAAGAATTCCAGGATAAAGTTGTATTTGATTTAAATATAGAGGGAAGCTTAGATGCTAAGAGAATAGACGTTTATTCTTCATATGATGGGCAAACTTTTAATAAACTAAAGACTGAGAACCTTCTGTCTCAGGGAGAGAAAATAATACTTCCAGTTAATTATTCTGAAATAAAAACATATAACGATGTTGTTTACAAGTTTTTGGCTCACGACATTATAGGAACGGGCGAGTGGTCTAACACAGTTACTGGTTCCATAACCAAGGTGGAAGAAACCCCTTCTGCGCAAATACCTTTTTCTCAAATATCCCAACAACTTAATCAATCTTTGGTTTCTGTGTATTTCGCTCAGTTTGATGGCAACTTATCTGGACAATATTACTCTAATAGCTCTCAAAGCTACAATTTTAGCGAATTCGACTCGGATGGCAGGGAGTTGGGGTATAACGTCATATTAGACTCTTCGTACTCTTACAGCGGCTCTGGCGCCCAAAGGAGCTTAGACCTTAATGATGTCATGAGTTTGGATTTAAGCTCCTCAGAGACTGACGAAACAAAAACTTCCTACAAAAAGAGAAAATCTATTTGGCAAAATTATGGTAATCAAACCTTTTCCCTTAACCTAAACAACACTTCGGGTATATCAATAGATCAAGTCAATTTAGAAATTGAGAAGTTTTATAAATAACTACGCGAACATGTAAAAGAAATCGTCTATCATGTCACAGTTTTCAGGGTACTCCTGTTCAATTAAAGGCCTTATATATTCATATCTCTTAATTAATTTCACAATTCTGTCTGGCCTTTTGTTTTGATGAGTTGCGAGTTCAAAAACAAGTTCGCTAGATAGTCTAGCTAATGCTATTTTGAAGCAAACTTTTTTAAATTTATTTAATTTTTCTTCAGCTTCTTCAATATTTAGATTTAATAACCGATGGTGTCTGAAGTATTCTTCCAGCAGAATTTTTTCGTAGCTTTCGGATTTACAGAGACCAGTAGAAAGGCATAAAAAAGCTAAATCAAAAAAGGGGTCTAGAACAAAGGACTGATGAAAGTTAATAAATTTAAAAAAATTGTCTCTAAATAAAATTTTAGATTTTGTTAAGTTTGTATGACATAAGCTAAAATTGTCCTGATCAAGGTTTTTTATCTCTTCCTGAACTTTGCTTTTGATCACAGGTAAAAACCCTACATATTTATCATAGTTGGGAATTTTTGTTTTAAACTCTTCTAAAATATCATCTGGAAGTATGTCTTCGAAATCATTATCTTCCAAGAAAGATTCTAAAAATATATCTACCTCATTATCTCTTGACCCTTGCGTAAACTCGTGAACAAAGGAAAGATTCATAGCTAGAGGATCCAAGAGTTGAAAGAACTCTCTTTCTGAAATATCAAAAAGGGATAAGCTCGACTCAAGCGTAACTATCAATATATTTACTTTAGAGTTTGAATACTCTACCTGTTCGGAAAAAGAAGGTATTGGAGAAATTTGCTTACCCTTAAATAACTTCAAATTGTCATACTCTTTTTGTAGAACAAGGCTTGGGTCGTCTTCGTTAATTTTTAAAACAAATAATTGATTATCAAAAGTAAAAGAATAAGAATCGCATTCAATATTTTGGTCGATCAGTGTAAGAGAATTCAAAATTTCCGATATATTGAAACCGTTTTTTTCAATGGTTGATTTTGACAAAACGTCCTCAATAAA
>Ga0181400_1001047_pt1 | contig 11711 bp, 17 predicted proteins | sample 23SPOviralmetaG_FD_130129 | JGI IMG/M metagenome (GOLD analysis project Ga0181400, IMG submission 130129) | Marine viral communities from the oligotrophic San Pedro Time Series (SPOT) site, San Pedro Channel, CA, USA - 23 SPOT_SRF_2011-06-22 | ecosystem: Environmental > Aquatic > Marine > Strait...
ATTCCTAGTGTTTGCTTGGCCTCTTTTCCAGTTAACTTGTCGCCCGTTTTGGAGTAAAACCCATTTGTGTTTGCGTGGATACAATCTTTTTCGGTCTCAATTCTTATCATACCAAAGGCCCCAAGGGAAACTTTGGCATTAATTGAAGCAAATGGATTGTGGATTTTCTTTTCTTTTGTTTTCATATTATTAGTCTTTCTTTTTGATTTTACTAGTACCCGCTTGAGATTGTAACGAGTATTTCAATTCCCTCTTTCTTTAGTGAGTAGGGAACCCCCGACTCGTTTAGTGCGGCGAGTAGTTTTGCAAGCTCGCCCGCTTCATCTTTCAAACTGAATTCAATTGTGTTTTTCATATTGTATTTTTGTTAGCTGATTCTGTTTTCTAGTTCAAAGATTTCTTTTTCATATTCCTCCACCTCTTGGTCTACCTCTTGGTGAACCTTTTCAATGGCTTCCTTGCTTTCATCTTTAGGTAGTGATACCCAAAGTTGAGAGGTTTTCCAGTCTCGCCAGCCTTCAGCGTGGTTTATTGATTGGAGCAAGTATTGAATTTCGTCTTCTATTTCTTCTATTTTTTTGCTGTTCATATTATCAGTCTTTTTGTTTAGTTTATTGAGTGAAGGTTGCCCCCTATCCCCTTGAAGGAGTGAGGGCAATTGTTCACGCAATCCCTAGTATGAAATTGGTTGCTTTACCCGCTTGACCGCTAGCTGACACGGCCCAATTGGGGTTCTCTGTTAGCTTCTTACTCCACCCTTTGAGGTAGGCGGCTGAATTGTTCCAATCCGGTTCAATGGCTATCATTGCACAAGTGATGCAAGCGCCGAATTCAGCAACAAGCTCCTCAAAAGCGTAGCTTGTGCTACCGAAAGCGGCTTTTTCAGTGAGCCCCTTGCGATTGAGTCGCTTTTCAATTCCGGTTGAGTGTATTAGTTCATGCGCCAAAACCCCTTGGTACTGATCACGGGAAAAGAAAGCTTGTTCATGTGGCATTTGAACCAAGTCCTTTGAGGGTTGATAATAGGCTCGGTTGCCCCCGTGGCTAAGGGTGATCCCTTCACGGTCAACGTAGTCTTGCAAAGCGGTTTCCGGCTCACTTGGTAAAATGTCTTCGGGTTTCATTCCCTCAACTAAATGCTCCAATCCTTCACAATCTCTTAAGGCATTAAATACACGGTAGCTTTTCAGCATAGGAACCGTTTTTTCCTCTTTTGTCTCTTTGTCTTTTATCTTTAGGAATTTCCAATAAATAACGAGCGTGGACTTTGCCCCCTTCTTTACGTTGCCCCCAAGTTCACTTGCTCCTTTGTAAGTAACCCAAGCGTTGCAAGGGGTTGCTTGAAGGAGTAGCAAAGCTACGTTAGTGCCGGAATAGGCGCGCTTTGAATTTAGATTGTAAGGCATTCCATTTTCCCTTACTCCTTTCCAACATTGCTGAAAGGGGTTCACCCCTTCATTCATTAAGCTAGTGAGCTTGTTGGTGACTTGTTCCTGAATCTCTTTTGTTTTCATATGTCTTTTTTTGTTATTGGTTTATTGTATTAATCAGCTCTTTTAGTTCTGATTCGTTTGAAAGTGCATTGCTTGCAATTTGCCAAAGCTCTATAGTTTCAAGCTCGTTCCTCCAAAAAGGAAGAAAGGCGCAACGAATTTCAGCTCGGCGCGATTCAGGCAAAGCGCGCAAGCGCGCAAAAAGTGAGGCGGTTTTCTTATTATTGATCATTTATGCAGTTAAATAAAGGGACCCCTTCACCCTATGTCAATCCCATAAGAGAACTATTTCACTTTTGAGTGCACTTTTTTTTGCTTTGAGTGGCTTGCAAATAGGACCTCCCACCCCAAAAAATAAGAGGCCAACCAGACCGAGCTCGTTTGCTTGTAGTTGGCTAGCGGATACAAACTCGCAGCGGGGAGGGGGTCGGGGAGGCGGTGCCTTGTGCGCGTATATGTATCTACTAGCCCTGTAAAAAATATTGACAAATAAGGGCTTAGGGCTATTGGGGGGTGTGTAGATGGAGGCTAAGGAGGAACTAATAGACTCAATTCGGGAGGGAATCTTGGAAATCCAAGAACACAATCCTAAGAACAATAGCATATTGTCTAAGAGTAACCCCGAGAAAACTGCGGAAATATTGTACCTACACGCCACGGGAGTGACCCAAACCCAGATGATAAAAAAGTATGGGCTCAAACGTGAAACAATTGTAAACGTCCTGTTGGACTATGCCGACTTCACGGGCAAGTGGAAGCAGCTAGGGAGCAAGGTGAGGGGCCGAGCATTCTTGGAACTATCATCGTTAGAGGAGGATTTGATAGAGCAGCTAAGAGAGAGGATGGAAGCCGGGGAAATAAAGGCTAGCTTCAGGGATTTGTTGCCTTTAGCCATTGCATTGGAGAAGGCAGAGAAGGGAAGTAACACATTCAGGGGAGAGGCTAGTAGCATTGTAGAGGAGCGTAAGGTGGTTAGCCAAGAGGACTATGAGGCTACGGTAAAAGCTGCTAGAGAGCGTATAGCCGATATGAAAAAAGCGGAGGTAGTCATTGACCAAGAAATGTAAAAGTTGTGGCCAAGAGCTATCAATTACCGAGTTTCACAGCAACGGTAGCAAGGGTGGTAAAAAAAGGTATAAGCCTAGTTGTAGGAAGTGCAGTAATGAAAAAGCAAGAGCTCAAAGAGATGAGTTGATTAAAAACCATTTTGGGGGTTGGAAATGTTCTAGGTGTGGATTTGAGGGAAGGCCCATTCAGTTTGATTGTCACCATGCTAGGGGTGTTAAAAGATTTAAAATTTCTGAAAATTTTAGAAAAGCAGTGAGCAGTAAAACTGTTTTTTTAAAAGAGCTGGAGAAGTGTAATTTGTTATGTGCCAATTGTCATAGGCTAGAGCATGAGGTGGTTCCGATTGAAACAAAGCCTTTTACTTCTGAACCAATAAGACATGACCTAAACAGAATTTTATAATGAACAGAAACATTGAGCTAGTTGAGAAATCATTAGATACCATAAACCCAGAATGGGAAGTGTTCTTAGTAGCCTCTATGGGGGAGAATGGATTTGAGTATGACACTTTTAGTCGAGGGTTTAGTCCTGACTTAGAAGATCAGATGTCTTGTTTTTTAGCATTGGTTAATGCTTCAACTATGAAGGACTTGGATGATTTTTTCCCGGAATGATTGAGTTTACCGATCATCCAATACTAACACCTCCTACAGACGAGGAGATAGTGTTCTTGGGGGAGAACCACCCTAAGATACTGAAAGAGCTGCATGAGGCCCATGAGGGCCGTATAGAGGCTTCTGAGGAAGATCCTGTTAGGCATGGGTTCAACCTAGATGGCTGGGAGCGTATAAAGGATGGGCTAGGAACATACAACGAGTGTCTGTGTTTGGGGGGCAATCGGAGTGGCAAGACAACTGGCTGTGCCAAAATTGTCATGGAAAGTGTCATCAATAACCCAGACGGCCATGTTGTTTGTTTTTCCCAGAACGCTGATACCAGCGTAAAGGTTCAGCAAGCTGCGGTGTGGGAGATGATGCCCAAGGAGTTTAAGAAGAAGACCAAGAGTGTTGAAGGCTACATTAACTACTCAATGCAGAATGGTTTTACAGGTAGTAGCTTTATTTTTCCTGACACTAGGACTAGGGTGGATTTTAAAACCTACACCCAGTTTTCTAACAACCAAACCATATTGGAGGGTTTTGAGTTTGGGTTTAGGTCTGGGGATAAGCTCAACATAGGTACATGGCTAGATGAATATCTTGGTGACGATGCCTTGATAAACACTTTACGTTTTAGGTTGGCTACTAGGAATTCCAAGATGTTGATAGCCTTCACCCCTATAAATGGGTACACTCCGTTTATATCGGAATATCTAAAGGGTTCCGAAACTCTGAAGACTAAAAGGGCGGAGCTTCTTAACCGAGAACTTCCAGTACAGCAATATAGCCCGAAGCGGGACGCATCGGTGGTTTACCTGCATTCGGATGAAAATCCTTTTGGTGGCTATGAACGTATAGCTAAGGATTTGCGGGACAGACCGGAGGAGGAAATATTGGTAAGAGCTTATGGTGTTCCTGTTAAAAGCATTACATCTCTCCTTCCCCTGTTTAACACTGAAGTTAATGTTCTTGGTGAGGAACCCAACAAGTATGGAATGAGCTTTCCTGATGTATCAGACAAGGAAAAGTTTACCGTTTATCAAGTTGTTGACCCTGCCGGGGCTCGCAACTTCACTGCGTTGTGGGCTGCTGTAGATAGGGACGGGTATGTTTACATTTGCCGAGAGTGGCCGGACCGCAATACATATGGAGAGTGGGCTTTGTTCGGAGACCCTAAGTGGAAAACTGGACCAGCAACTAGGAAGATTGGGTTGAATGTGGAAGGCTACGCTAGTTTGTTCCAAGAAATTGAGGAGGAACTAGGAGTGGAAGTGTTTGAACGTATTGGTGACTCCAGATACTTTGCTAGGGAGAATGATAACAACGAGGATTTATTTACGTTGTTTGATGACTTTGGTATGTTGTTTTACCCTTCCGATGGTCGCATGGAGGAGGTTGGCATTAGTGCGGTTGATGAATGGTTTACATACAATCCCAATGAACCGATTGACGCTGTTAATAGGCCAATGTGCTATATACACAGGGATTGTGGGAATTTGATTGACAGTTTGGTGAATTACAATTCACAAGGTAAAACCGATGAAGCCCTTAAAGACTTCTTCGATCTCATTCGATACTTGAGAATGTCGAATGGTGGAGAGGGACCAGATCACATTGAGAACAAAAACTTGCTCACTACAAACAAATCAAAAGGAGGATATTGATGCCAAAAGTTAGAATAAAGGCTTTAGCCGAAGAATTGCAAACCGACATAAATGATTTAATCATCTTGGCTAAATCGAAGCTTTGTTCCTCGATGATAACCGGCAAAGGAGGCAAGGCGTTGTGGATAAATGAAGATGGCCAAGAAATATTGCGTAGAGCCGTTGATATTCCAGAAGTAGTTCCAAAGCACTATTCTGGCAAAGTTTTAAGAGCAGCCGCAAACCCTAGATATGTTTATGCTTTTATAGGAGACTTAAAAATAAAGGTTCCAGTTTGCATACCAAGGAAATTAAAAAAGACAGTAGTTGGAAAAAATATCAAAATAGAAGCCATCGAGGATGCAATCGGAGTCTCTTACAGATACGTCAAATGACATAACGACAGACCGTCGTTGGCTTTGCGAGCAGATTGACCGTCTACTTGCTTGGGAGATATTGTGCCGAACTGCTAATAACGAAGATATTTACTCTATAAGATCTAGCGACTTATGTGATAAGATAGGCGTTAGTCCACAATACTTCTACCACGTTTTCTCGAGAATCAAAAACAAGGTAAATGCAAAACACTTCGATTTCTGAATCGCTAACCTACGTTAGCGACGATCCCGACATTACATCTCTTAGGTATGCTTATGACCAGTCTGTGACTGAGCTTGAGGCATATTTTGATTTATGCAGGAGTAGCTATGATGACCGCCGTAACTGGTGGCCCGGCAAAAGCCGCGACTTAAGAAAGCATGGAGCAGACGCTTTCCCTTGGGAGGGAGCTTCGGACATGGAAAGCCATGTTATTGACGAGCGTATAACGAGATTGGTTTCTTTGTTCCTGTCTTCAATGAACAGGGCAAACATCCAAGCATTTCCTGTGGAAGTTAGCGACGTTGCTAGAAGCCGTGTGGTTACAAATTTTTTAAAGTGGATGGTAAAAAGCGGTTACATTCCTCGCTTTAAGCAGGAGATGGAACTGGGAGCCAACTACATGTTGGAGCGTGGAATTCTTATCACTTACGTTGGCTGGCACATGGAGGATAGAAGTTTCCTTCAGCGTCTTAGCTTGGAACAAATATCTGCTATGAACCCAGAGTTGGGAGAGATGATTGTTTCTGAAAACGACAACGATCAGGTTGTTCGGATGTTGCAATCTAGCTTTGATGGTGTTTCTGAATCTAGGGCCAATAAAGCTTTAAATGATTTGAGAGAACTAGGAGTTGCTGAGTTACCAATAGTACGCCGCCAAGTAAATGCTCCAGAGGTAAAAACACTAGCCCCGGACGGAGACTTCATTTTTCCTCCGTATGTTACCGATCCTCAGCGGGCTCCATATTGTTTTTGGAAAACCTACTACACTCCGCAGGAGTTGCAGAACAAGGTTATTACAGATGGCTGGGATGAAAATTTTGTAGAATACGTTATTGAGCGTTATCGTGGGGTAAACATAGATTCTATTGAGCGTGAACAAGAGGGACGCAGATCTATTAGTCTTACCGATAATGCCTATGAAGCTGAAGAGCTTATTGAAATTGTTTACGGTTACCAAAGATTGATAGACAAGGAGGATGGTTCCGAGGGAATATATTGCACCGTATTTCATCGTGAGTTTAACGGAATTGACGGCATTCCCGGTTATGCAAAGTTTGAGCTACTTAACGGATACGAAGACTATCCAATTGTAGTAACTAAGTTATCTGAAGATAGCAAAAGGTTGTACGATACGATGACCATACCTGACTTGCTGCGTGGAATACAAAACCAAGTGAAGGTTGAACGCGATAGTCGGATTGACCGAAACAGCTTGGCAACAGTGCCACCCATCCTTCATCCAGTCGGACAGGCTCCTACAGATTGGGGTCCGGGTCGAATGATACCATATCGCCGTAAGGGAGACTTTGAGTTTGGCCCTGCTCCTGTGTACAATCAGGGATCGATTGAGATGGAGAAAACCCAAGAGGCTCAGGCCGATAGGCTTGTAGGTTTGGATCGTGAAGGTCCAGTTAGCCAGATAAGGCAGCAGTTCTTGGTAGACAAATTTTTGACCCATTGCTCCAAGGTCATATCAATGTGCTATAAATGCTTCCAGCGTTTTGGCCCAGACAGTATATTTTTTCAGGTTACTGGTGTTCCAGATCCTCAGATGTTTAGTAAAGGCAATCCAGATGAAAGCTTTGACATAACAATTTCTTACGATGTTCAGAACACTGATCCAGAAAAGCAGGAGAATAAACTAAACTCTATGATTTCTTTGCTTCAGTTGGATCGCAATGGAAGAATAAACGTAGATAATTTAGTAACGTTAATTGCTGGGAGTGTAGATCCGGTCTTAGCTGATAGCGTTCTTCAACCGGTAGAGGCTGCACAGCAGCAAATTCTTAAAGACATTACAGATGACTTATCTAAAATTTATGCGGGAATCGAAATGCCAGCACGTCCTAATGGAGCTCAAGCGGCTATGCAAATTATTCAGCAATACTTGCAGCAGCCGGATATTGCCCAGCGTATGCAAACTGATCCTGCTTTCTCGCAGCGTTTGCAAAAGTATATGGGCCAATATCAGTTCTCTATGCAGCAAGCTCAGAACGCTCAAATAGGTAAAATTGGTACAGCACCTGCCCAGATGGGTGGAGTTCAAACCCAGAACATGGATCAATGAGCCTAGAAAAAGATATAGAATCTTTGCACAACTACGAGCATTTTGCTCGTTTCATTAAGGTAATAGAGGCTTTGCGGGAGGAGTGTATAGGTGATATGCACGAGGCTCCCACAGAACAGCTTCAACAAATATCTGGAAGGATTATTACATACGATCAGATATTACAAATGGTTGACTTAAAAAAACTAGAAAAAAGACACAAAGATTTTTTGTAAATTGTGATAGTATGTTTCCACGCAATCGCTAGGCGTAAATAGTGGAAACAGTTATGAACGATGAAATCGACACAGCCATCGCTGAGGCTGAACCAGAATCAGTGGACAACCAAAACATATCTGCGTCTGACTTTGTTCAGAAACGTAGTGAGGCAATTCTAGGGCAACAGCCCGAAGAGGAGTCTCAAGAATCGGCTGAGGAGTTAAGTGAGGAACCAGTTTCCGAACAGGCTACCGAGGATGATGTTCTTTCACAGTTTAATTTAGACAGTTTGTCGGATGAGGAAAAAGACGTTTTGCGTCAGCAACTCATTCCCGGCGCGCAGTCTCGCATCAGTGAGCTTACAGCTAAACGGAAGGCAGTTGAGGAAGAGTTGCAAACTATGCAACTAAAAATCAAAGAGCCTGAAGTTAAAGACAACCCGCTTTCTAATTTATCAACCCTTGAAGATCTTCAAAAGAAGTCTGATGAAGTGAGTGATGTTATTAGTTGGGCGGAGGATCTTCTGTTTGAGTCCGATGAATATTCTGCTGACGATGAAATAACTACAGTAGAAGGTCGCCCGATGACTAAGGCCGAAGTGCGTAAAGCTCTTCAAAGCGCCAGAAAATCGCGTGACGCATACATTCCAGACCAGTTGCAAAAGCTACAGAGTTTGGAGGACGCAAAAACAATGCGTCAGCAGTTGGGCAATAAGGCAGTAGAAGAGCTTGATTGGTTGAGAGATGAGAATGATAACGAGCTAAAAAGTCAGTTCATATCTATTATGAATGACCCAAGGCTACAGCAGCTAGAGGAATCGGCTCCTGATTTATATTCTCAAATCCCCTACTTCATGTCTCACGCTGTAAACAGTATGTATGGAAGAAAACCAATAGCGGATACCAGCAAGCCAGCTAACAAGAAAGCGGTTAAGCTAACACCCCCTAGAGGTTCAACTCCAGCTTCTGCAATGTCTGAAAAAACTGAAAGGCTTTCTGTGAAAGCTATGAAAGATCATAAAACCCGATTTAAATCATCTGGACTCAAAGACGATTTCATCACTTTAAGAACCTTACAATTAATTAATCGCTAAAATGGCATTCTCAAATACATACGACACAACTAATCCTGGTTCTGGTGTTTCCAACAGAGAAGACTTGACTGATGTCTTGACTATCCTCGCGCCTGAAGAAACTCCAGTCCTTTCCTCTGCTTCTAAGCAGAAAGCATCCGCAACGTTCGTTGAGTGGACGGTAGACGCATTGTCTTCTCCTTCAACTACCGGTATCCGTGAAGGTGCTGACGTTGGAACCTTCACCGATCAGTTTGCTGGACGAGCTCGTCTTGGCAACTACGTTCAGAAGTTCCGTCGCGACTATCAGGTTTCTGATCTTCAGGAAGCTGTTGACAGCGTTGGTCCTGCTAAAATTGCTCAAGCTGAAGCTAAGTCCATCCGTGAACTGAAGCGTGACATCGAAGCTACCCTCTGTGGTACGCAAGATCGCGCTGCTGAAAACGGATCTGACACAGCTTACGCTTTGCGTGGTCTTGGTGACTGGATCGACTCTGCTGGTCCTTCTGATGTTCCTGCTGGATTCCGCACTCCTGCTGCTAGCATTCATGCTGCTGATGAAGGTGCTTTTACGGAAACAGTTTTGAACAACTTGGTCACTTCTATGTACCGTGTTACCGGCACGACCAACAACATCACTATGGTTGCTGACACTGCTGTTCGTCGCATCATTTCCGACTTTGCTCGCACTGCTGGCGTAAGTGGAACCGATGCAGACAGCGTTCGTACCGTTAATTACAACGGTGACTCAGCTCAGATCAAACTTAGTGTTGAGTTCTATCAGTCCGATCACGGCATGATTTCGATTGTCAATGGCAATCCTGATTGCATGCCCGATACGACTAACAAGGACTTTGCTTACTTGGTCAATCCTGAGTATTACGGTGTACATGAGCTTATCCCAATGGGATCGACTCGCCTCCCGAATCAGGGTGGTGGTGAGCGTGGCTACGTTGATTGTGCTTTGACCCTTGGTGTTTACCACCCCGGTGCTCACGGCAAGATCGAAGAAGTTGCGTAAGCTTTTTACTTCACATTAATTTGGGGGAGGTTAGGCTAATACCTGCCTCCCCCTTTTTTTTTAAATTATGGAAATAATTACTAAGCTACCAAGATATACAGATGGTGAAGTGAATGCTGCTTTCTTGAAGGAAATCCAAACTGGATTCAAGATGGAGAAAGCAAAGGAGCAAGATCGAATCAATCAAGCTGCTAAAGAAGCAAAGACTAATGTCGGCAAGACCCATCCCGTTTTAGGTAAGTGCGTGGCTAATATGCCTGCTCGTGATTATTTTAGATTAGTAAACAAGTACGGACACGACACTGTAAACAGTAGAGAGTTCTTACGTTATTTTAACAAAAAGTTCCCTGAGCTAAGCCCGAATAACGCTTGATGCAAGTAAAGTATAACAGAGATTTGTATGACCTAATAACGGCATTGGCCGGGGTCACCTCATTTACTACAAACGAAAAGACTCAGCTTTTAAACTTTGCAAAGCGTAGAATTTTCGAGGCTTACCAAACCATTTCTGTTTGGCCTAGATATTTGACCGTTGGTGAGGAAAGAACTATAACCAATTCTGTTGTTCCTTACACTCAAACGGACAAGGATAACATTGCTGAGTTTCTTAGAATACACAGAAGCCAGCCATTTTTGAAGAACTCGGCATTAGAGTTTGATTTTTTTGTAGAGTCAGACGGAGCCCACGTTCTCAATTTAACCACCTCTGATGCTTCTTCGGTATTTGTTACTTATAAGAAAGAGCTTACTGACATTCCTAGTACCTTTGATTTAACCGGGGACAAAACAACTCAAGAGATTCCATTGGAGTTTTTCTATTTTACGGCTCATGCAACCTATGCAGATTTTCTGCGTATGGATGGTCAGCATGAAAAGGCAATGGCTGAAGAGCAAGTTGCTCAGTCATATTTGGCAACCGAACTAGAAAAGTCGGACCAGAACATGAACAACAACACCATTACCAAACGCTTTCATACATACGTCACTCAACAATCAAGATAATGAATAGTCTAGTAACAAACCTATACCCTCGTCCCAATGGCACTATTGCTGGAGAAAACCTATCCTGTGCTACATCAGGATCTGGAGTTTCTTTTGCAGCATTTGATGAAGATACCAAATACGTTATGATTGATGTCCAAGACAACAACGTCATCGTAACATTTGACGGCAGTGCTCCTACCGCATCCAATGGTCATCTTCTGCTAAAAGAAAAGGGTCTCATTACCCTTAGTGCACTTAGTGCAAAAGCAGCAAAGTTCTTGGGATCTGGTGGTACTTCCATTGTACACGCTTCACAGTTTGTGTAATGAATCCTGAGCTAAACAAGCTTGGCTTGGGAGCGACAGGATCAATCCTTGCTGTTTCTTTTCAAGGAATTAGCGAGGTATTGTCTATTGTCGCGTCGGTGTGTACGATAGCATACATGGGTCTTTGGGTATATAAAACGATAGTGGAACTAAGAAAACGATGAGTGGTGAATTGGTGGCAATGCTTGGAGGCGGAGTCACGGGATTTGTAATGAAACTAATCTCGGCTCAAATGAACATCCAAGCAAATGCTATCAAGTCCATGATTCAAAAGCAGGATGCAGCAGATAATTCAGCAGATAAAGCAGCACAAAGATCCGATGAAGGAGGAGCTTGGGTTAGAAAACTCATCGCTATGTGCATCTTGTTTTCAGTGGTATTTGCTCCCTTTGTCATGGCGTTCTTCGACATCCCTGTAACTGTTGAGGGTGGTAAGTCTGGTATATTTAAATTTATAGGAATCGGAGCTGACAAGTGGAAACATTTAGAAGGGTTTGTATTACTGCCTGAAGTTAGACAGGGGATGCTAGCACTACTAGGATTTTACTTTGGCTCCTCTCAGGTTAAATAATGAAAGTAAGTGAAGATACAGCAGTCACCATTCCTCTGCGTAACTTGATTGCGTTGATTGGTTTCACG
>Ga0181400_1001051_pt1 | contig 11682 bp, 10 predicted proteins | sample 23SPOviralmetaG_FD_130129 | JGI IMG/M metagenome (GOLD analysis project Ga0181400, IMG submission 130129) | Marine viral communities from the oligotrophic San Pedro Time Series (SPOT) site, San Pedro Channel, CA, USA - 23 SPOT_SRF_2011-06-22 | ecosystem: Environmental > Aquatic > Marine > Strait...
AAGTGCAATGGCCGGCGGTGGTTCGGGTATGATGTAATTAAATATCAGTATATATAAATTGCAATGTCGGCTGCTCTGTTAAAAGGTGGTACAAAGGGACTTGTGGGTGATTCTGCAGGACTCGCCGCTAAAAAAGCTGCGAAAGAAGCTGCTGCAAATGCTGCTCAAAAGGCTGCCGAAAAGGCTGCGAAGGAAGCTGCCGAAAAGGCTGCTAAAAAAGCTTTGGCGGACGGCCTTGAAAAGGCTGCGAAGGAAAGTATAGAAGAAGCTGCAGAAAAGGCTGCGAAGGAAGCTGCAGAAGCGGCTGCTAAAAAAGCTTCAAAAGCGGCGATTAAAAAAAATGTTAAAACAGGTTTAAAGGTCGCTGCAGGTGTTGCTGGAGCCATGTACTTGAGTGATAAAATGGCAGAGGAAGATGAGAAGATTCAACAATGTACATCAGACTGTTTACCCCTAAATTACGATGAATTGGCATATGGGGACCTATCAAAAACAGACCTTGAATATGCCACAACAGAACCGACAGATGATCAACCCGTGTGTTCGGAGGAAATCGAGGAAGATTGTGGTGAATATTGCTCGAATACGTGCAAGGATATTCACAAGACATCTTTATTCGATAAAGTCAGTGACGCCGCGGGACCACTAGGAGGTGTCGTCGACGCCGCTGGTGATGTCGCAGGGGGGGTTACAGAGGCGGTCACTGATGTTGCCGGGGGTGTGGTAGATGAAGCGTTCGAGGCGGCTGGTCTCCCCCCACTTACAGGTCCGGATGGGCTACTCGCGAAATTTGGAACCTATTTCAAAATTGGAGCCGCTGTATGTTGCTGCCTGTGCATCGTATACATTTTGTTCATGTTTTTTTAGCTTAAAGCATATTATTCTTTATATACAAGAATGATACTTAGTATAGATGTCGGAATACGAAATCTAGCAATGTGTCAATTCGACGATACGTCCAACACAGTCATTCAGTGGGACGTATCGGGAATACCACCCGAACATAAAGACGGAATTTACGTCTCACTGCGTAAACACTTAGATGAGCGTCCATGGATACTCACGTGTGATACCATCCTCATCGAAAAACAACCCGACCGCAACAAGAAAATGGTTTCTGTCATGCACTTCTTGCACGCCTATTTCGTCATTAAGGCACCTGAATCCGATACGATCATTTATGACGCGCGTTTCAAAATTCCTGATGTAGCGGGTCCCGGTCGCGCACAGTATCTCAAACGTAAGAAAGCTGCTATAGAACGGTGTCGAAAATTCTTGGAAACAACTGAAACAAATAAACACTGGTTACCTATGTTTGACGCTTCTAAAAAGAAAGATGATCTTGCAGATACCGTCATGCAAGCTATTAGTTTTACGAAACGTGTTGAACCTTTACCAAAATCTAAAAAGGTTGTGAATAAAAAATTAATTCCGAGAAAACCAAACGAGAATCAAAAAAGGACAAAGTATTCAAAGTCGAACCTCGCATACATTTATAAAAATAAAGTTGAGTGTGAGTGCTTAGAAAGTAATAAAAGATTCATGAAGGATCTCAAAAGATATTACCGTTCGTTAGATGACTTGATTAAAGAAATCGAACAATAACATATCATAATGAAAAAAGTATTGGATCATGGGTTTGTTGAACTTGTTGATCATATGCCTCAAGAAAATCTTGACAAGGCTATCGTTGATGGTGCACGCGTAAGTTATCAGACGGGTACTAAAACGACGCGTGGCGATAGAGGTCTCATCAGATATCTTGTACGTAACTGGCACACGTCACCCCTAGAGCTCGTAGTCTTCAAGTTTCGCATTAAGGCGCCATTGTACATCGCTCGTCAATGGCTCAGGCATCGAACCGCATCGGTAAATGAAATGTCTGCCCGGTATTCTATCGTCGACGAAGAGTATTACGAACCAGAAGTCCTTCGAGGACAATCCGCTGTAAATCACCAGGGATCGGAAGGTGTTGTCGAACTAGATGATGAATTGAACCAGTCTCTATCTGATCAGTATAAACATTCTTTCAAGATTTATGAACAATTGCTTGAGAAGGGTGTTTGCAGGGAGCAGGCGCGTGGTGTTCTACCACAATCTACGTATACGTCTTTCGTGTGGAAAATGGATCTTCATAACCTCATGCACTTCCTTCAATTGAGAATGGATCATCACGCGCAGAAGGAAATTCGCGACTATGCTACAGCTATTTACGAATTGGTCCAGCCCCTCGTACCCCTGTCCATGGAAGCGTTTATGGACTTCAGGGTAAACGCGATGCAGCTCACAGGTCCCGAGATTGAAGCAATTTCCAATGGCACAGCGATTGAATCTCCCGGTGAGAACCGAGAGTTTCAGGAAAAGTTGAAACGCTTGAAATTAAATGTCGACACAAAGTAAATGCTTGCCATAACGAACACAATGACCGTATTCGCTACCGAGAAGAGGAACAAGGGATTTAAGAGGCTGAGTAAGAAGATCCAGAAAGAACGTGACACTGACGTGGAGAAGATCAAAGAGAAGTTCTCTGATATTTTCCGTGATGAGCAGAGCCGTTTGAAAGGGTACTTCGAGGAGCACAACAAGTTGGTCAAGAAGGAGGATAAGCCCAAGAAGAGTGGTAAGAAGTCTATCGACTTTTACGAAAAGTAAACCACAGGGTGCAAAAAACAAAAAACATCGCCAAGGGGGGGTTGTCCCCAAACTTCTCAGCCAGTAGAGCACACACCACGCTGTACTGGACGAGCCTAATTTCCTGTTGCGTTTTGACCATGGATCGTTTCATAGATCCCCTCGACTTCTGAAGACCTGATACAGCTGTATTTATCTTGCTTATCGTTCCGGGTATCTCAGTCGTCTTCATGAATATATCCCCGACGTCTACAGATTCGATGATCTGTTGTTGGATGAGAGGTTCCAGGTATGTGAAGTAGTTGAAATCTGGATCCAGTTTAAGACATATACCCTCAATAGTCGAAAAAGCTTTGGCGAGGTACACGAAACTACTAGGGACGACAAATGGTTTTTCGACAGCGAGCTGTGCGGCGAGATCATCGTTGACTATTCCAGAACCATCCAGTGTTTCTAAGTATCCCAGAATGGTTTCAAAGAAGAGTTCTATGTCCGAAACATCTGAAGATGTTGGGACAATCACACCTAACTTGATGAGTGTATCGACTATACCAGCGGTATCTCGCATGATTATGAAACCAAATAGTTTTGTAAACCCATCCCTGAGTTCTTCCGATAATGGTACAAGTAGTCCGAAATCATAAAATACAAGCTGTCCTTTAGATGAGAACCCAAGATTTCCAGGGTGAGGGTCCGCGTGGAAGAGACCGTTATCCATGGTTTGAATAACGTACGAATTGATCAAAGCTTCACATATCTTCTTCTTATTTACTCTCTTGTCTGTAATCTCAGTCAGTTTCGTAGACGGGACATATTCCATGACAATCATCTCATCGTTCGAATACTTTTTGTACACCCTCGGAACTTTTACCCAATCAACCTCTTTCATACTTTTTCGAAACTTTATGGCATTGTTAATTTCTTGTTTGTAATCGGCTTCTCCCAACAGATACTCGATTGATTCGTCGAGAACTGAACCTGAACTATTCCCAGTGTCGAAACCTATACGCTCTAAAAAGTGTACAATGTCGCGTATGGTATCCGTATCTTCTTTCATGATATCCAGAATTCCTGGGCGTTTTAATTTTACAACAACTTTTTGACCGTTTTGGAGTACAGCCATATGAACCTGACCGATACTTGCAGATTTAAATGGCACAGGGTCAAATTCTTTGAAAATATCATAATTTACACTGGTATCGAATTCCACGGGAGGAACATTATCCTGAAGCGTTTCCAACTCTCTCGTAAATTCGGGTGGGTATAGATCCGCTCTCGTCGAAGCGATTTGTCCTAATTTTACAAATGTCGGCCCGAGTTCGAGGAGTTCATCCTTTGTCCATCGCCCGAGTTCTGTTTTATTCTGTACAGTGGCATTTTTCCATAGAAACTTACCCGCAAACTTCCAGGTTTTCACCTTCCTGGAAGTTGGCGCTGATAAATTTATTCCTAAACATAGCGCCATTGTAATATACGAGTATAAAAAATACACCATATACATTACGTATGCCACTTCACTTCAATGCAACTGTTCACACACCGATGTATGAATACAATGACAAAAAATATATCCGCTTCATCGTACCAGATGCGACCGTAAGACGTATAGAGTATTTTCACGCACGGAAAGTACTTACCACGCGACACGTAGATAACCCCCTCGAAGGGAATGTTCTGACGATCAAGGTTCCGTTTAGATATAGACGTGTGATGTGTAAATACGAAGGCGCACCTGTCCAATCTCTTAACAAGGGTGATGACGTCGAAGTTGACACGGATTTCATGGGGTGTTGGAACGTAGGTGAGTATAGTGGGTATTCATGGAAATTGTCCTACATAAAGTTAGTACACGCAAATACGGTATGAAACTTACCCGAACGGGGTATATTACAGGGGATACACCTGAAGTTAAAAAAGAATTGACGGTTCGTCCAATCGTTAATGCAGATTTCGGCCAGGCACCACCTTCGTTTAAGGTATTTCGAAAGTCTAAATCTGGATTATGTGTACCGAGATTTTACGGTGAACAAAAATTCGGAACACCCAAAGAAGATAACAGACCCGAACCTGCTAAAATTAAAATAAAATTCAATGGAAAGCTACGCGATGAAACATTTCAAAATACTGCACTCTCAAAGGCTATCGAAGCTGGTCACGGCGTTCTTTCACTGCCATGTGGGTTCGGGAAGACGACCGTATCCCTGGCCATAGCATGTAAGCTCGGTTATCGCACGATGATTGTCGTACACAAGGAATTTCTAGCGAACCAATGGCGCGAACGTATTCAACAATTTTGTCCGGGAGCGACGATCGGAATGGTTCAACAAAATAAAAAAGAAACCAACTGTGATTTCGTGATTGCCATGCTTCAATCCCTCTCACTCAAAGAATATTCTTTCGGGGACTTTGATAGTATAGGAACGCTCATCGTCGATGAAGCTCATCATATATGTGCGAAAGTGTTTTCACAATCACTCTTCAAAATGTGTCCAAAACACATTTACGGATTGTCGGCAACGCCTAATAGAAAAGACGGGCTCACGAAAGTGTTACACTGGTTTATGGGTCCCACATTCTTTTCAGTTGAAAGAGAGAACCAAGAACAAGTGGATGTTTTCCCTCTTGAGTTTAAATGTGATCGGTACGAGGATCCTCCACCATGTACACGTTTCGGGAAATTATCCTTAGCGACCATGGTTACGGAAGTTACAGAGATACCCGAAAGAAACCGTCTCATCTTGTCAACGATCAAGGATCTTTCGAAAACAACTCGTCAAATTTTAGTTCTCAGTGACCGACGATTTCATTGTGAGTATCTTCATGAAAAGTTTAAGACGACATCGGGTTTGTACATGGGTGGTATGAAAGAAGCAGATCTCGCAGCATCTAGTAAAAAGCAAATCATTTTTGCGACTTTCAGTCAGGCCCACGAAGGATTAGATATCCCCACACTCGATACGGTCATTCTCGCAACTCCTAAGTCTGATATCATTCAGTCTATCGGGCGTATCATGCGCGAGACTACCGGTAAGAAGAACAATCCACGCATTTACGATGTGGTGGATCAATGGTCCGTATTTTTTGCCATGTACAACAAGCGTCTCAGGGTATACAAACAGGGTGGGTTTAACATTTCGGGATATACGTCAGAAAAACCAAAACCGGGCGCATTTTCGGTTGGAAAATGTCTCATACATATATAAGATGACCCGGTGTTCGACTGGAAGGGCCACACAGAAATACAGAGGAAATGGTACCGATCTGAGTGATATACTAGAAACACCTGGGGATATCATTTACGCGGACGCGGCCGTATCAGCCGAAAACCTCGTCATCAGTGGGACGACCGGTGACGTCCTTAAAGTTTCGGCATCGGGTATTCCCGAATGGGGTACCAGTACCAGTCAATGGATAACCTCGGGAGATGATATCTCCTATTCGTTAGGTCATGTTGGTATCGGAACGACATCACCCGACGCTAATCTTCATGTTACTGGAAACACTTTCGTCAGTACGGATCTTGCTTTAGGTGGTACTCTCACAATGGGAAATGTTCTTGTCGAGGCACTACACGAACTCTCGGCTATCACGGCTACCGGGAACGTCACACCGCACGTTATAGAATTCACTAACCCTACGACAGGGCTGGTCACCACCGGTAACGTCGGTATTAATCAGACATCGCCCAACTACACACTAGATGTTACGGGGGATATCAATTTTACGGGTGCGCTCACACAAAATGGTTCGGCATACGGTGGTGGGGGTAGTGGTTCATCTCCATGGGTAACATCGGGGAATGATATTTCCTACACGACTGGTCGTGTAGGTATCGGAACAAACAGTCCACAAGGACCTTTACATGTATCGTCAGGCACTGCCGGCGACTGTCGTTTAATTCTTCAAGCCGATACAGATAACAATGACGAGGGTGACAACCCCCGGATAGAATTTTGGCAGGATGGTGCCATTCAAGAAAGTGCTATAGGAATGACGAGCAATCGTCTCAATTTATGGAATTCAGTTAGCAGTGGTGGTGGTATAGCATTTCATACAAACACTGTAGATGGGTGGACCAATGCCATCGAGCGCATGACGATTACATCTCTGGGAAATGTCGGTATTAATCAGACATCACCCAACTACACACTAGATGTCGCAGGGGATATCAATTTTACGGGTACGCTCACTCAAAACGGTTCGGCTTACGGTGGTGGAGGTAGTGGTTCATCTCCATGGGTAACATCGGGGAATGATATTTCCTACACGACTGGCCGGGTTGGTGTAGGAACGACATCACCCGATGCAAACCTCCACGTCGAGGGTAACGTTTATATGTCCTCGAACCTCAATGTAGGACCAACAGTGTCAGCAACCCTTGCGTATCAACAACAAGGGAAATTTCAAGCCTCAGATGCACAGGCATCTGACTATTTCGGTTACAGTGTATCAATCTCTGGGGACGGAAATACGGCTATTATCGGAGCTTACCAAGAGGATGATACGGGGTTTGTTTACGAAGCTGGTGCAGCCTATATATTCACTCTTTCTGGTGGAACATGGACTCAACAACAGAAAATTCAGGCCTCGGATAGGCAGGCGGGTGACCGTTTCGGTTATAGTGTATCACTCTCCTCAGACGGAAATACAGCTATCATCGGGGCGTACCGCGAGGATACGGGTGGTAGCGAAGCTGGTGCAGCCTATATATTCACTCGTTCTAGTGGAACCTGGACTCAACAACAGAAAATTCAAGCCTCGGATATACAGGCGGTTGACTATTTCGGTTATAGTGTATCACTCTCCTCAGACGGAAATACAGCCCTTATCGGGGCGTGGCGCGAGGATACGGGTGCTTCCAATGCTGGTGCAGCCTATATATTCACTCGTTCTAGTGGAACATGGACTCAGCAGCAGAAAATTCAAGCCTCAGATGCACAGGCATCTGACTATTTCGGTCATAGTGTATCACTCTCTGGGGACGGAAATACAGCTCTCGTTGGGGCGTATCTCGAGGATGCGGGTGGTACCAGTGCCGGTGCAGCCTACGTGTTCACTCGTTCTAGTGGAACCTGGACTCAACAGCAGAAAATACAAGCCTCAGATGCACAGGCATCTGACTATTTCGGTTATAGTGTATCACTCTCTGGGGACGGAAATGCAGCTCTCGTTGGGGCGTATCTCGAGGATGCGGGTGGTACCAATGCCGGTGCAGCCTACGTGTTCACTCAGTCTAACGGGACATGGACTCAACAGCAGAAAATACAAGCCTCAGATCCACAGGCATCCGACAATTTCGGTTATAGTGTATCACTCTCTGGGGACGGAAATACAGCTCTCGTTGGGGCGCATCCCGAGGATACGGGTTTCGGTGCAGCCTATATATTCACTCGTTCTAACGGGACATGGTCTCAAAATCAGAAAATACAAGCCTCAGATGCAGAGACATATGACTATTTCGGTTATAGTGTATCACTCTCTGGGGACGGAAATGCAGCTCTCGTTGGGGCGTATCTCGAGGATACCGTTGATACCGATGCTGGTGCAGCCTATATATTCACATCGACCAGCACTCCGGGAAGTGAAACTGTTCTTTGTGTGAATACGACACTTAGTAGGGTCGGTATTGGGACAGTGAATCCGAGTGTAGAACTTCATATATCGGGAACCGGGGCAATAATCGTTCCGAGTGGTACGACTGCAGAGAGACCTGCTACGGGGGCTACGGGTATGATACGGTTTAATAACACAACGTATAAATACGAAGGGTATGGATTATATTCATGGTTAGATCTTAGTATAGCTGACCCTCCTGAACTCTATTCATTTACTTCACACACGTTTACATCTTGTAACGGCGATTCAAGGTATGGTCCTCAGCTCAGTGACGCTTTAGCCACTTATGGTAATATAAGTCCATGGAATGATACAAACCTTTTCAATATCGCAACACGCGGGTTCCAATTGTGGACGGTTCCCAAAACTGGGACGTATCGAATAACCGCGAGGGGTGCGAGAGGGGGTGAGGAATCGTCGTCTATAGGGTCGTATAATAACACACCTGGTAGTGGTGGAGCGGTGCGTGCCGATATTGCATTGACTATTAATACACAGGTCGTCTTTATCGTAGGACAAACTCCACCTCAATCAACGGGTAATTATAGATCCGGTAGCGGTGGTGGTGCGACATGGGTTCTTAAACCTGGGGGTGGATATACGAATACCAGCGACGTGTATATGATCGCGGGTGGTGGTGGTGGTGCTGGACCCCGACATTATAACTCCGGAACTGCGGGTCATGCAGATGCATCGTCTCAGGGTTTGCCAGGTGGGGGTGGTACAAGTCACTGGAACGGTAACGGTGGTGGAGCTGGTTGGACTGCAGATGGTGATCCTTCAGGTGCACGGGGTGGTGTGCGACCAGCGGGTGGCGCCATGGGTGGTACAGGAACGACACACGGAGGTTTCGGTGGTGGTGGGTCCGAATCCGGAGACTCGGCCGGTGGAGGAGCGGGTGCGAAGGGTGGACGCGCAGCTCTTCGATACGATTCTACAGGTAGTGACACGGCAAGAGGTGGTACATCGTATATCACTACGAATGCGACTAATCGGTCTTTCTTGGGTATTCATGGTTTGTCGAATAATGGTAATGTTTACGTCGAATTACTTCCATAAAATCTTACTATATACTAAATGCTCACCCAAGTATTGGAAGTCATGTGTCCAGGTGTACCGTATACGTCTAACGGTACATGGGAAAGTGTCGTGTTTAACGATGGAAACTTTTACAAACCGACCGATGAGATGTATGAATTGACACTCTATCAGATGACACACACCGAAGCTATTACAAAAATGCGAGAGCAACGAGACGCTTTACTCGATAAGAGTGATAAATACATGACTCGCGATTACCCCCACAGACTCGAAAAAGATATCCAAGATTGGGAGAAGTATCGTCAGGCTCTTAGGGATCTTCCAATTACATCTCGTCCAACTTTAGATGAAGATGGAAATGTACTGAACGTCGATTGGCCGACCCCTCCTTAATAAACATTTCCTCCAAAGTGCCTCCCACTTTGTAAGAAAAAACCTTATACATAGTAGACATGGCTGCGAATGGTATCCTAAACTTTCGAGGGGCGAATAAAACTACGTTCGTCGGTGCCTCGTCAAACATAGTATTGGATAATGTCATATCCAGTTTGGGAATTGGTGTCGATGTCAATGGACCGACATCCAATTTACACGTTGTCGGGAACGCATACGTTTCTACAGACGTGACAATCGCAGGGAACATCGATTTTCAAACTATCACACAAAATGGGTCCCCTTTTAGTGGTGGTGGTGGTAGTGGAACTTCACCGTGGGTAACTTCTGGGAATGATATTTCTTATTCAAGTGGTAATGTTGCGGTCGATACGAATACTCTTTTTGTCGATTCTATCAATAACAGGGTTGGGATCGGGACATTTACCCCAGCGGTAGCCCTCGACGTTTTCGGAGGACCCGTGAGAGCCAGTACATTTATAGGGTCTTTACAGGGGAACGCACAGAGTTCGACTCGTTGGCAAAACACGGCAGGTTTATTTTTAACTGGTGCGGTTACCGGTAACATTGGTATTAACGGAAATCAAAATTCTACGTTAGTAACGACACTCGCTAATTTAGATACAAGTAAGATCACGACTGGTATACTTCCAGTCGCCCGTGGCGGGACTGGTGTCGCTACGAGTACGGGAACGGGGAGTGTCGTTCTTTCAAACGCACCAGCGTTCACTGGGGATGCTACGTTTGTTAGGGTTGGTATCGGAGCATCTACTACACCTGGGTACACGTTGGATGTTACGGGGGACGTTAATTTTACAGGTAACCTCACACAAGGTGGAAACCCATTCGGTGGTGGTGCTTTTTTAACCGACGGTACGAAAGCCTATTATACTGATGGACCTGTCGGTATTTCGAATGCAGAAGCTTTGACTACACAAACACTACAGGTGGGGGCGAATGTCGCGGTTAATGATACAGCGGATGATAAGCTTACCGTTACCGGAGATGTATACGTTTCTCGTAAATTGCGTGCGATTGATTTGGTTGAATCTTATGAAGTTCGAGCAAACTTCTTTACCGTAAAGAATATTGATATACGAGCAGAAAGGCCTCGACGCGGTACCATCATTTAATAATTATATGTCGTCATAATAGATGACGACAGTTCCGTCAGGGGGGTATATTACTAGTCCCAATCAGACTTGGGGGTATCACGCACAAAGTGGTAATGGTAGTGTAGATGGGGTCGATTCGTGGAATCCAGACGAATTCACACCGGGAGACCAGCATTTTGGTAGCATCACTGGTAGAGATGTGAACTCACATTTCGGTAGAAGCCTTGATACAGACTTTAATGGTACACGCCTCGTGGCTGGTGGTCCCGAATGGGATAACGACCGTGGATATATACAAATCTACGATTGGAGCGAAAGTTCGACTACGTGGACATCTCTTCAGCAGATAGATGGACCAGCCGCTTCCGGTTGGTTCGGTGAATCCGTTTCGATGGATTATGACGGAACACGGATCATAGTAGGTGCACCGAAAATTCGCCGTGTATACGTATACGATGTCGGTAGTAATGGTCAATTTACTCTCACACAGACAATTAGTACATCTCACAGTTCATTTGGACACTGCGTTTCTATAGCGGGTGATAAATCAGATCGGTTCGTTGTCGGTGCACCGGACGTAAATACTATATACGTGTATGAACGACAGACAAATGGTCAATTCACGCAAGTACATTCAAATTCGGGGACGAATATTGTTAATCGAGTTCCTACTAGTACTACTTCATATATAACACTCTATAACAAATTTAACGGGTATGGATTTTCGGTTAAAATGTCTGGTTTTGGGGAGCATATAATCGTCGGTGCACCTGGTACCGAACTTGCTGAAATTCAGTGTTCGAACCATGCCGGTTCGACGACACCCGGGCCGGTTTCACATCATTTAGGCGAACACGTTACATCAAGTCGAGGACCACATTATACG
>Ga0181400_1001052_pt1 | contig 11678 bp, 10 predicted proteins | sample 23SPOviralmetaG_FD_130129 | JGI IMG/M metagenome (GOLD analysis project Ga0181400, IMG submission 130129) | Marine viral communities from the oligotrophic San Pedro Time Series (SPOT) site, San Pedro Channel, CA, USA - 23 SPOT_SRF_2011-06-22 | ecosystem: Environmental > Aquatic > Marine > Strait...
CCGGGCGGCCCGGCATCGCCCTTGGGCTTTGGCCGAATGCGTTCCTTGTTGCGGAAGACGTTGGCCGCCGACTTGCTCAGTCGCTGCCACAAGTGTTGGGACTTGGGCATGCTGACTTTGCCCGCGGCCTTTGCGGCGACATCGGCGGCGGTTTTGTCGAACGATTCGCGGTTGATCTCATACTGGTCCTGTTCTTTCTGGCCCGCGGCATTTGCGTCTGGCCGGATCGATTCGACCGCCCAGGTCGTCGCCTTTGTGAGCTCACCGAGAAGGACGCCCGGATCAATCTTTTTCTCGGCCCCTTTAAACGCCGCCGTAATATCTTTGGAAAAGGCCCACGAAAACCATTCGGCAAGACGACGAGACATTGCGGACGTAATCGCAGATATATCTTCCATCGCGGATATATTGGTTCAATGTGCTGTACCGACTAGCCGTCGCGGGCCGCCAGCGCCGGCGGTCAGCCGTCGCGCTTGCGCTTTAGCCCCCCCCCCGCGCACGCCGCGCAGACGGCGCCGTCGCGCACCAGCACCCAGTCGGCCGTAAAGTCGCCGCACGCGTCGCAGCACCGCACCAGCTGCGACCGGCCGTACCGCAGGAGGTGGTTGCCCACCGCCACCGCCTCGGCGACGCCGCCGCACGCGCTGCACTCGGCCGACCGCCCCTCCACGTCGAACACGGCGTGGGCCCCCCGGCGCCCCCGCGGGTGCCGCAGCCACCCGCACTGGCCGGCGCAGCGCAGCGCCCACTGGTCCGGCGCGGGCTGCACCCGCGGGGCCATCGCCGCGACCACCTGCGCCCCGGCGTTTGCGGCGACGGCGTCGGTCGCCGCCTGGAGCTCGGCGGTGACGGACACGACCTTCCGGATCCGCTTGACCGACGTGACGAGCCGCCCGTCGGCGACGAGCATCCCCAGCAGGTTGGCGCCGGCCCCCGCCGGCATGCGGATCCGGTGCGCCGGGATGTGCACCCGCCGGGGCCGCCGGGGCCGCGCGAGCCGGATGAGCGTCTGCACCACGTCGGCGGCCGCCGTGTCGATCGGCGCCCGGCTCAGGATGAACCGGGCGACCGGCGACGCCCCCGCGATGTGGCGCACGCACTCCAGGATGGTCGCCCGCATGTCGGCGACGGTGACGGTCGAGAACACGAGCCGGTGCAGCTCGGCCAGCGGGCGCGCCACCAGGTCGACGTTGGCGGTCGCCGACCACACCCCGACCCCGGCCGCGTAGCACACGTCCCGGAGAAACTCGCCGGCGTACGAGCCGGCCGCGCCGCCGCACGCCTTGGCGGTGTGTTGGGTGATGTACCGCATGCTGCCGACCGGCTGCACCAGGCACTTGCGGATCAGCTTGGCCTCGACCGTCTTGTGCGGCGCGGGCAGCAGCGCGTCGATCACGTCGTCGACGTACCGCGCCGTGATCTCGACCCGGGCCGGCGGGTGGAGCTCCGGGCACAGCATCACGTCCATCGGGGCGGCCGGGTTGGCCGCGGCGGCCTCGAACAGCTTGCGGTGCATGGTGGCCCAGTCGACCACCGCCGGGGTCGTGGGGCCGACGGCGGCCAGCGCGGTCGCTGCCGCGGACGCTGCGGCACCGACCGTTTCGAACGGGCCCCGCCAGAACAACGCCTCGCGCTCGACGATGCGGTCGAGGGAGACGTCGACGTTCATCCTGGCGGGGCCCGTTCCTATAAACACGGCGGATTGGGGGTCCAGACGGCGGCGGTCTGGTCGACCCGGGTCTTGCCCGTGAGCGGGTCGACGACGACGTCCATCGGGAACGACGACCCCGCGATGCTCACCGGGGCGAACAGGAAGTGGTCCGGCCGCACCCCCAGCGCCGACTCGCGGTACCCGCCCGGGCACCGGACCAGGTTCTGGAACGGCGGCAGCGTCACGGCGACCCGGCCGAGGTCGGTCGCCGCCGACGACAGGATCCGGCGGTACACCGCGACCAGCGCGGCGGCGTCGGTGCGGATGCACAGCAGGCAAAACGCGGGCTGCGCGTACGTCGATCGGGTCTTGCCCGGCGGCACCCAGAACGGGAGCGGCCCCGGGGCGTTTGCCAGGTGCGCGGCGACGCAGTCCCGGCCGGAGGCGCACGGGTGATCGTCGTCGTCCCACACGAGCATCTTGTTGTCGTCGGCGACGGTGCAGACCGGGATGCTGGCCGCCGGCGCGCAGTCGACGACCGCAATGTTCCCGACGGTGGGAACCCGCGGGCCCGCCGGCGAGCAGACGGCCGGGTCGGCCGTGATGAACGGGAGCCCCAGCTCGTACACGGTCGGGGCGCACAGGGTGGCCACGGCGGCGCGGACCGACGCCGGCGGCAGCGCCGCGCGGGGAGAGGGCTCGCCGGCAACCGGCGGCCGGCACGCCACGCCCAGCGGCCACTTGCCGCCGATCTGGACCGGCCAGACGCGGTTGCACCAGTACACGGTGTCCAGCACCGCGCTGACCGGGGAGTGCGGCTGCCACCCCGCTGGGGGCGGCATCGCCAACAATGTGCGTCGACAACCGCCGGGCCGGCCGACGGGCCGGGTGCCATCTGGCCGCCGACCGGTGGCGGCGGCCAGGGTTGGCGAAGACCACTTGCAGCGATGGCCCCGCCGGCGCAGACGTACAACGAGCTGATCCGGGCGATCCGGGCCGCCGTCGACGCCGCGAAATCCCGGTACGCCGCGCCGACGGCCACCGGCGGGTGCCGGCACGCCCCCGGCCGCGGCGACGTGCTGTCGCTGGCGAGCAGCGCGGTGGTCGTGTGGCGGGAGATGGTGCCGACGTTTGCCGACGCCAACATCGCGGCCGCCGCCGGCGTGCCCGAGGACTTTGTCCCGGCGATTGCGGCCAACGACGAGGCCGCCGTGGCGTCGGTGGCGATCGACGCCGAGCTGGTCCGGGCGCTGACGACCACGGTCGGCGCGCTGCGCGACTGGGTGTGGCACGTGGAGGTGACCGACGCCGTCGCCGCGGGATTTGTGTTTGGCGCCCTCGACGAGCGCGTGCCGCCGCGGGAGCGGCAGGTCATGGTGGCCACCGAGATCAACCGCTGGAACACGAACCGCCGGGCCGCCATCGAGACGGACGTCCGGCGGGTCGCGCGGCTGATGGACATGCGCCCGGAGACGGCCCACTGCGTCGAGCTCAACGACGTCGCGCTGCTGGCGACGCACCCGACCGTCATGCGGGCGTACTGGTGTCTGCGGGACGACCACGGCTGCGACCACGTCGGCGCGGCCACCCGGATCGAGTCCAACGTGTACCGGTCCCTCGAGTGCGCCGACGACAACGGCAACGGGTACGCGGTGTCGAACTGGGCCAAGACGACCGACGCGACCGCGCTCGAGGCGCTGATGTGCGCCCAGCACGGCGACGTGTTCAGCGCCGGCGCCTTCTACCTCACCAGCACCGACGGCACGCCGCTCCCCCCGCTCTTCATGCTCGTGGCCGCAGAGTCGGCGGCGGCGCGCGTCGTCTGGACCGACGGCTCGCAGGCGTAACCCACGACGCGTGTTTATTAGAATTACACACAGACGCTCGCCGCGTCAACAAACGTGCCGCCGACCAAGTTGACCCGATTAACGTCGACCAGTAGCCGATTCTCAACACGGATCCCAAGCTTCTTGTTCTCGAGGTTGGCCGCTTCGACAATCCCTTGAGTGCCAGCAAGTTTGCCGTCGCGGAGGGCGACCACGTATCCCGGTTCGAGGAGCTTGAGATCGGAGGTGCGGTGTGTTTTCTCGGTCTGTTTACGAACCGCCCACGTATCATTCCCCACATACCCAACAATTGTTACAACCTGATACTTATCGGGGAGTTGTTGTTTCTTGCCGTTGGATACCACCAGGGTGCCAACATCCAGCGACGCGTCTATAACGTGCTCGAAATTGTCACCTTGCGCGGCGCACCACAACTGTTTGAGGCGCTCCAGATTGACAGCACCAGGGTTCAGCGGGTCACCGCAGATTTCTCGTTCAATTTTGGGGGGCACCGTGAACACGCCGCCACCCCATTTGAGAGTAATTACAGCGTTTGGTTCGACGGCCACCCCTGGCACAGGCTCCTTGACGGAACTAAACGTGTTGCATGGCCACGTATCGGCGGGCACACTCACGCTGCCCAGTATGCGAACCTTAAATGGAGTCGACTTGCTGCGGCTCGTCGGCGAGGCGCGTCGCGTTACCACCCTGCCAACGTACAGATTCGCGCGGCAGTCGGCCAGCTTCTCGATCGCAAAGCGCCCGGTGTAGGTCGTACGCACGTCCAGGCGTTGCGCCTCATTCCACCTCGCTGCCAACATGGTGCCGTCACCACCGGGTGTCTCCAGCGTAAATACCCGCCCATGCCGGCAGACAGGCAGAGCCCCCATGTGGCCCGTGCTGCTTTTGGCGGCGGTTGGCGCCCGGAACCGGCACCACTACCACGAGTGGTTCGAAACCGATGCGACGATCAACACGTCGTTGGCCCACGTGAAATCGGGGTGGAACTACTTCAAAACGGCCGCCGACTTTTACTCGATCGTCGACCGTCCAGCGGCCGACGCCCGAATCAAAGAGAACAGCACCGTGCTCGAGCTCGGGTGCGGCGTGGGGGCGGCCCTGCAACGGCTTGTAGCCGATCGGCGCATTTCCAAAGCAGTATACGGGATCGATTTTTCGCCCGCGGCGCTCGTCGACGCGAGGGCGGCGCTGCCCGAAGGCACGTTCGTGAACGGCGACATTGCGGACCCGCTCCCGTTTGCCGACAACAGCATGGACCACGTCGTCAGTTTCGGCGCGGTCGGCATGTACCTCACACGCGATGAAATTGCCCGCGTGGTGAAGGAGGCGGTTCGCGTCGTTCGCCCGGGGGGGACCGTGCTGTTTACACAGCTTGTCGAGCCGCGGTCGATGCACCGCGGGAGTATCCTAACCCCGCTGTACCGAAGAGAGTGGCCACACTTTACACGCAACGCAGGCTATCACCCCCTCGTGCGAAGTCACCGCAACACCGTAAACTCGTGCAGGTACTACGTAACATTCACCGCAAACCCGCGCGCTGCCCACGCAGCCCTCGTGTCGACGCTAGGCCGCCGGCAGACCCGTTGCTACACGTGGCTGGCGTGATTTGCGCCCGCGTGCGTGGAGCTGTTTATTCAAATCGCGTGCAGTCGCGACCGGCGAACGGCGGCTCGCGGCCGCGGTCCCACCATGCGCTCGCACACCCTCTCGAGCAGCGCGAGCCGGCGCTGGTACTCGGGGTTGTTCGGCGCATCCGAGTCGGAATCGAGTTACAAACCGTGGACGCGGGCGTGTCAGCGCTGCTGTCGCGCGCAGCACGCATCGGCAAAGCTGCCGGCCAGCGGGTTATGCGGAATCAACGGCTGTGGGCCCGGAACCGGGCCCAGGTCCAGTTTGCGCCCAGCATACAAGGTGTCAGAGAACAACCGCCAAACGAGTTCGTCTGCGCCGGTCTCCAGAATAACCCCAACGCGCAGAGGCTGACCGCCGTCGTAGCGCATCGGCGGCGGCGCCTGGGTTCCAGGTTCTCCAAGGTCGACAATGTCGCCGGACCCATTGTAGTTCGGCACCGCGGCGGCCATGGTCGCCATTACCACCACCACCAGCATAGCGGCCGGGATGTGCGGGGGCCGGGTCGGGGCCCAGGTCCGGCGGTCGACGCCAGCTGGGGATTTGCGCCCGCGTGCGTGCACATTCACTACATAAACTGCATAAACTCTTTCTTGGCGGCCCCGCGGCTGTGTCGGACATACACGATTATTCCGGCGACCACCGCAACCGCCGCCGCCGTGACGCCCCCGCCGACTGCGGCGGCGTTTGACGACGATCCCCCGGGGGGTGGCGGCGACGGGCCCCCGGGGCCACCCGGTGCCGACGGCCCCCCAGGGCCACCCAGCGGCGGCGGCGGCGGCGGCGGGGCCGCCGTCGAGCTGGCGCTGGGAGACTGTGTGGGCGAATCCGTCGGCGCCGGCGTTGGGTCTGTGGGCGCCGCCGTCGGGCTGGCGCTGGGAGACTGCGTGGGCGAATCCGTCGGCGCCGGCGTTGGGTCTGTGGGCGCCGCCGTCGGGGCCGCCGTCGGGGCCGTTGTCGGGACAGTGGTAGGACTGGCACTGGGTGGAGATATGGGCTCCGCAGTCGTTGGCGACGCCGTCGGGGCCGCCGTCGGGGCCGCGGTGGGCTCGTCGACGTCGCAAACGCCGTCGCCGTCACTGTCGGTCACTACACAGTCGGCACAGGGCACTGGGTCGGTGTTAATGGTTGTTTCGCAGTCTAGGATAAGAATTTGACCCGTATTGTCACAATCGTCCCTTCCTCCTGAACCCGAATTGCCGAAATACAAAGAAGCGTCATATGCATTCGTGCAGTTTCGGATTGTTCTGGGGGCGTAGACTCCTTGTGGATTCTCGCACTTTGGATTCAAAGCAAAGGTCCAGAGTACACCGCTGTTACTGGTTAGGTATGAGCGGCCTCCACAAGAATCTATGTCGCAAACATAGCCAAGGTCGAGACAAAGATTTCGGTAAGTCCCGTAAACAACGTCATTATAACGGCTTTCACCCTCGTCGGGGTGACCGGGAGTATCATAACCGGTGTTGAAATCTACTTGACTGCCACTGGCACAGACGTAGTGCCAAACGTCCGCACTATCTTGGTATTGAATGGCGCCGGGATATAGATCATCGGCGCCGTCTTGTCTGACGGCCTTGAGCGCTCTAAACTGATAGAGCCCTTCATTGACCCCTGGCGTGATGCTGCTAAAATTCGAGTACCGCTCAACGGGGCATTCAGGCTCTGCGACAGCAACGGTTGCAATCGCGACAGCGCATGCCAGCATACCGGCTGCCCGCCGGTTGCACGCGGGCGTGCCGGCCGGATATACGCTGGTGGCCGTCGGTAACCGCCGGCTACGCCGGCACCGCCAGGCGGTCTGCGGCGGCCTGGATAGAGGCGCGAACCGCCGGCATGGACATGTCGCGGGCAAACTGCACCAGCGCGTCGGCGTTGGCCGGCGTGACCATCTGCGGCAGCACCGCCGCGACCATCCCGACGAGCGTGTCGACCATCATCAGGTGCCCCACCCGCAGCGTGGCGACGGCCACCTCGACCGACGGGAAGAACGCGTGCCCGGTGTACATCCACCGGATCGCCGGCCCCACCCCGTCGGCCGTGTCGGGGTCGGTCCACTGGATGGTGCCCACCGCCTCGGCGAACGTGTCGCTGCCGAACATGGTCGCAAAGTACTCGGACTGGGCCGCCACCACCGCGGCGTGGGCCCGGGCCAGCTCGACCCCCTCGGGGGTCGTCAAGACAATGTCCGGCCGGACCATGTCGGCGTACATCCGGCACAGGATCGGCGGGGCCGGCGAGGAAATCGACGCCCGGGTGAACAGCTCGAGCCCGTCGGCGGTGGTGTACGCGACGAGCTCGTTCGAGAACGTGTCGCACACCACGATCGCGTCGGGCCGGACGACCGCGGCATAGAACGGGCAGACGAGCCGGCACATGTTTGCCGCGCAGCGGCGGCCGATGAACGAGCCGGCCGCCACGATGGTCGTGACAACCCCGGTCATCAGGTCGACGATCCGGACCCGGTTGACGTCGTTCGTCTCGGTGATGATCGCCTGGCCGTCGCCGGTGGGCGAGATGCCGTGCGGGCTGTCCAGCACGGCGGCGGTGCCCGTGCCGTCGGCCGGCGGGCCCGCCGGTGTGGCGCTGCCCACGATGGTGGTCACAACCCCCGAGACGGCGACGTGCCGGATCACGTTGTTTCCCCAGTCGCACACGGCCCACCCCCCGCGCGGGTGCGGCGCAATCCCCGCCGGCTTGTCGAAGCGGGCGGCGCGGCCGGCGCCGTCGGCGTACCCGGTCCGCCCGTCGCCGGCGATGGTCACGACGGCCCCGGTGATGTCGACGTGCCGGATCGCGTTGTTGCCCCAGTCGCACACCACCCACCCGCCGGCGGGGTGGGTGGCCAGCGCCCCCGGCCGGTCGAAGCGGGCGACAGCGGCCCCGCCGTCACAAAAGTCGCCAAAGGTGCCCGGAGACCCCGACACGTTGGTCACCTCGCCGGTCGGCCGGATGTGCCGGATGAGGTGGTTCTCCCGGTCGCTGACGACCCACCCGCCGGCCGGGTGCGGCGCGATGCCGCGGATCTGGTTGAACCGAGCGGCCGGCCCCGCGCCCACGCCGTAGCCCCCCGTTGTGGGCGACCCCGCGATCACCACCGTTTTCCCGTCGGCCGAGATGGCCCGCAGCGCCGTGGAGTCGCCGACGACGAACTCGTTGGGCGACACCGGCAGGATGCAGAACGGGCACGCGAGGATGCCGGGGCGCTGCAAGTGCACGGGGGTCACGTACATGGCGGCAACGGTTGGTGGGCAAATGTGCCAGCGCGGCCGGCGCCGATTCAATGCAGCCGCCGGATTCCGGGAACGGGTCAAGTGCGACACTTCCGGGAACGAGTCAAGTGAGATGGACCCCCCCAGGGCGCGGTGTGCAGATGTACGCCCCGGTCGCTGTTGTCGGCGGCTACGTGTGGTGCCATGTGGCACCGTGGGCACCGCTGTTATATACGCGTCGAACCCCCCGGGTGAACGCAGCCCCACCATGCCGTCGGTAGACAGGATGTTCGGCTACGCCGCCACCGCGTACCTTGTTGCCGCGGTCGCCGTATTTTTTGTCGGCGCCGGGGTGGACATGACCCACGACGCGGTCAGCTGCCACATCCCCGTCGACTCCGAAAACAATATGCTCAGCGCCGCGGCCGCCGCGGCGGCGGGCTCCAGCGCCCGGAACGTGACGGTCCACATGCGCATGTCGGTGCCGTACGTCCGGATCCGCAGCAAGCTCCCCGGAAACGCCGAGCAGACGGACACGTTCCGGTCGGACAACATCGGATCGGTCACGTGCGCCTCGGTGCCCGACGCGGAAGCCTTTAAGCTGTGCGGCAGCGGCGACCTAATCAAGACGAAGCTCTACCCCAACACCACGAAGAAGTGCCGCCGCGCGAGCAAGGACGTGTTCGGGCTCTTCTGGTCGATCGTGGCGTTTCTGGCGGCCGACGTCGCCTTCACGGTCGGGACGCTTGCCTTTGGCGCGATGAGCCCGGTGTACACCACCGTCATCTCGCTGTCGCTGGATTTCGCGCTGTACATGTGCATTCTGCTGTACGGCATCTTCATCCGCGACCTCTACGCCGACGGCTGCCTCTTTGGGGACTTTACAGAGCGCTCCGAAACAGGCCAGCAGGCGCACTGCCGCCACCCACACAGCTACCGCGGCGAGCTGTGGTTAGTGTTTGGAGCGGTTGCGCTGGTCTTTACGGTCGTCCGAGGCGGGTACTGGGGGGCAAAGATGGCGACCGCCGGGAGCCCGATGATGGACATGAACAACATGCTCTAGTTGCGCTATGCGAGCACGTTTAATCTTTGTCGGAATGCATTACAGAGTGGCTGGCGATGTCCTCGCGCGCTTCGCCGGCGGCTCGGCGTGGGCAGCAAGCCACGGGTCGTCGCGGGTGGGGTTGTCGCCGGGAAAGAGCGTGCACTGCGGGGCGTCAGCGTTTGGGCCCATGAGCACCCAGTTGGGGCCGCCGAACGCCTCGGTCATCCGCGGCGGGAAAGTCTCGATAGGCTCGGGGGGAACATGGAGTTCTTCCCCGTCCAGCTTCTGGAACCACCCGCGTGTCCGTTTGAGCTGTACCGGGTGCTTTTTGCTGGCCGCATGTGACACGTGGAAGTTGGCGCCGGTTTCAAAGTCCCACTCCCGCGTGTCGAATGGGACACCGTCCGGGAAGGCCTCCGCCATCCGGTACTTGAGAGTTTTTGGGTCCCCCGTCGGGAGCGAGTAGTTCTTGCCGTCCAGGCCCACGAAGTGAACCAGGACGGCGGCCGGATCCGGGTCGAAGGCCGCCATCAACTCGTCAGCGGCGTCCCGGGTCAGTTTTTGATTTGGGATGGACCAGTATGCAGCATACACCCGCTTTGGCGTATTCGCGAGCGCTTTGTTGGCCACCATGTGGTCGTGACTGTTCCATCTCCAGTTGCCATGGCCATGTTTCTTGTCCAGCCAGTCGGCCACCTCTGGGTTCGACGGCAAACGTTGGATGTACGGCGAGTCCGCAACGGCGGCCGCGGTCACGGCTGTGGGCCCACTCGCCCCGTGCGGACCTGGATCTCCGGGCACAAACTCGACGATGGAGTCTCGGGCCCGGGACGCAATCACGTCCGCGGCCGCAAACGCGAGTGGCGGGGGCCCTTTGGGCCGCGGGGGTTGGGCCGAGTGCCGCGGAAAGCCGTTGGCAACGGCGGCATCGACGACGAACGGCCCCTCGACAATATCCCCGGCGCGACGGAAGTACACCGAGAGCTTCTCACGTGAACACGTCCACTTCTTCATGACCCCGATATTGCCCGGGCTGCTGATGTAGTGCAAGTTCAGCGTGTGCGCGCAAAACGGCGCCTCGGCGTACTCGACGGGCACCATCACGTCTAGCATGGCTTGGGTAATAGTCACGGTGGCCCTGCCTCCTCTCGGCCCCAGGATCGGCGCGCTCCACAGGCCCGGTTTGCGGCGCTGAAGCAGCTCCCACGTGTAGACCCGCCGCCTGGTTTTCATATCAAAGGCGGCCACGAGCACCCAGAGATCTGGGCCCGCACCCTGAACCTCGTGTATCCACTTGCCCGTGCCCGCGCCCACTTCGGCCAATTGATCCCGACCCATTCGAAGCCGCTCGATCCGGTGTAGAGGCTCGGCTGCAGCCGCCGGCGGTGGCGATCCCGCGGCGGGGTCGACCGCCGGCGGCTGCCACCAATCGCGGCCGTACGTCTCCCGGAGCCACTCCTTCAGCTCCGTCTCGGACGGGGTCGGGTTTGATGGACCTGCAACGGCGGCCCGGGCCTCTGCAAACCGGCCGGCCCTGAACGCCTTGCTCATGGTGAGCAGAGGTTGTGTGTGCCAAATCCGCCGGCGCGATTTATTGCATCTACATGTCAAGTGCGACAGTTCCGAGAATTGTCAGGCGAGACAGTTCGCAGAAACTGTCAGGTGAGACGGCCACACCGTATGCGCTAAACAACATTGCGTATACCACAGCGTGGCAAGGTTGCATTCCGAAGGGTGGTCACGGCGTGGCAAGGTTGCACTCCGAAGGATGATACCAGGGCTGCCAGCATCGGATTCGGCTCACTTCGCTGCTCCACGACCATGGACGGCGACCCACCCAAGCCTGAACAGTACCCGCCCGACTTCCATGAGTTTTCGGCCATGCGGGCGGTCCCACGACCCGTCCTTTTGGCCTGTCAACACAATAAAAGGCTGCGTCGAGCGATGAGAGCGGAGTGCCGGGCGAGGCACGCGGTGTGTACAGTGATCTCCGACCGGCGTGACAACAGGAGGTTTAGCGACAGGAGCCGGTGTGACGGCCCCATCATCCTGTACGATTGGAAGTGGTGCATATTTTGTTCATACCGGTGTAAGTGCCCAGAGTGCGGGCTGTGCGTCCCAGAGTCGAAGTATTGCCTCGGAATGGCCCCAGAACACAGGTTTATGGGCATGTGCGATAAAGCCGACGACTGTCGGCGGTTTTTGGCAGCAACGCTTATTCAGCGGTGGTGGCTCCGAACCTCGCACGACCCCGCCTTTGCTGTCGCGCGTCGAATTTTTTTTGCGCGCATGGAGCG
>Ga0181400_1001053_pt1 | contig 11676 bp, 8 predicted proteins | sample 23SPOviralmetaG_FD_130129 | JGI IMG/M metagenome (GOLD analysis project Ga0181400, IMG submission 130129) | Marine viral communities from the oligotrophic San Pedro Time Series (SPOT) site, San Pedro Channel, CA, USA - 23 SPOT_SRF_2011-06-22 | ecosystem: Environmental > Aquatic > Marine > Strait...
CAAGTAACTTCCTAAGAGGAAATGCAGCAAGTAGTACAGATTTTCAACTTAGTGTTAAAAGTAATGATGGAGTTAAAGTTGGAACTGGCGGCCAATTAAGTTTAGGTATTGACGGTGAAACTGGAGTTATACAGCATAACACTAGTGGTTCAAGTATTGACGTTAGAATGCGCAACGGAAATTTAACACCAACGGTAGTAAGTATTAATAGTGATGGTAATACAGGATTTAATAATAGTGCTCCAGAAGAAACAGTTGATATTAAAGGCAATCTTAAAATATCACCTAAAACGGGTGAAGCAGAAACTGGCGTAGTTAATATTACAAGCACAGAAAATTCTACATCAATTGGCACAGGCAGTCTTACTACAGCTGGCGGTGTAGGTATTGCACAAAATGCTTACATTGGCGGCGATGTTGATGTAGGAGGTATCCTAATATCAGGAAATATTGCACCTGACAGCAATAGTGTACGAAATATTGGTACTTCAATTAACAAATATGATCAAATACATGCTACAACATTTTTTGGTAACATTCAAGGTAACGTAAGTGGTACAGTAAGTGGCAGAGCAGGCAGTGCTGATAGATTAGCTAGTGCAACTACTTTTGCACTAAGTGGTGATGTTGAACCAAACAGTTTTGAATTTGACGGACAAACAGGCGGAAGCACAAAAACATTTGCAGTTAGTATTGCTGATAGCTTTATAAGCAATAAAGATGTTACTTATGACGCAGGCAATGCCGACGAACTACTGTTAAATGTAACTACAGGTGTAACAGGAGTTCGCAGAATTACAAAACGCAACTTCTTAAAAACAATTCCTCTAGTACCAGCTGGCGCAATGATGCCATTTGGTGGAGTTGACGCACCAACTGGATGGCTGTTATGTGACGGTAGTGAAATTAACAAGTCTGATTACAACGAATTATGGATTGCTATACAACATAATTTTAAAGATGCTAGTCTAGTAAGCGACAATGGTGTAAACAAGTTTACATTGCCTGATTTTAGGGGTAGATTTGCACTAGGCTTAGACAATATGGGAGGCCCAGGCGCTAACCGTGTAACTGATATTGCAGCTGATGCAATCGGCGGAAATGCTGGTGCTGAATCGAAAACAATTAACACTAACAACTTACCAGAACACGAACATGATTTAGAAGGCGAAAGCGGAACTCAGTTTTATGGTATTAGAGTAGGTGCCGGAGAACCAGTAGACGACAACGCTATTGAACTTCCAATTGAGCCTGGATTAGGTGGAACACAAGGTATTGCGGCAAGCGGCGGGATTAAAACTGAATCTGCCCTAGGAACACCGATAGATGTTATGAATCCTTACTTAGCAGTCAATTATATTATCTATACTGGAGAATAACATGAGTTACCAACTAAACAAAACAGACGGCACACTGCTACTGGACTTAATTGATGGTCAAATTGATACAGCTAGTACCAATCTTACATTAGTTGGCAGAAACTATACTGGTTACGGCGAAGCATTTAATGAAAATTTTATTAAACTACTTGAAAATTTTAGCAACACTGCTGCTCCTAGCAATCCGTTAACAGGACAGATATGGTGGGATAGTACAGATCAGCGTTTAAAAGTATATGACGGCACAGTCTGGAAATCAAGTGGTGGACCAATTGTACAAAATACTCGTCCGCAAATGGTTGCAGGAGACTTATGGATTGATAACTTAAACAATCAAGTATATGCATTCGACGGCACCGATTTAATGCTAATGGGTCCACAATATACAGAGTCGCAGGGTAAAAGTGGATTTGAAATAGGTAGCATACTTGATTCTCAAAGTAGATCACGTACAGTTGTAAATTTATACGTAGGAGGAACACTTTCAGCAGTAATTAGTAGCATTGAATTTACTCCTCAATATGCACAAAGAGTGTTAGGGTTAGTTACAGCAGATAATCCAGATGGTATTATTAAAATAGGCTACAACATTGTCGATACTGATAATTTTAAATATAGAGGCATTGCAGATTCTGCTAACGCACTTGTTACAGAAGGCGGCATTGTTAGAACAGCTGACAGTTTCCTTCCATCGACAGCAAATGGTATTACAACTGGTACACTAACAATTCAAAACTCAGGCGGTTTGACAATTGGTCTATCACAAAACAACGTACAAAAAGTTGTTGGGCCTAGATTTTATATTGAGAATCAACTTACCGATCACGATTTAAGTTTGCGTGTTAAATCAAGTACCTTTGGTGCAATTTCTGTAGATGCAATTTATGTAGATGCAAGTACAGCACGAGTTGGTATATTTACAACAAACAGATTACCTGCTTATACACTAGATGTTGAAGGAGATTTAAGAGTAACAGGCGACCTAGTTGTTGAAGGATCTAGAGTTGCACTTGATGTTCAAACACTTAGAGTAGAAGATAAGATTATTGAAATAGGTGTACTAAATGATAGTACAGAACTTACTAATGCACAAGCAGATGAGTCTGGTATTAGTGTTAATAGTAGTCAAGGCAGTAAAGATATACTTTGGAAAAATGCAACCAATGCGTTTACTTCAAATGTAAACTTTGATCTACTCAACAGTGGTACAAGTTATAAAATTGGCGGAGTTGACAAACTTACTAACGATAGTTTAACCAATGTAACTAAAGCACTTGATTTAGATCAAATTGGTACACTAACTATATTACAAGTAGATGAGATTAATATTAATGGCAAAACCATTAGTTCAACTAATGATATGGCAATAATATCTACTAACGGTATTGCAATTACAGCAGGAAATGATATTAATGTTACTGATTCACAAAAAATTACCGGTGTAGGTAAAGCAATCAGTTCAAGAGAAGCGACAAGGTTAGCAGTAACAGAATCGACAGACAGTACAGTTACAACAAAGGCATACGTAGATCAAGAAATAGCTACAGATCCGGTAGTATTCAGTCTGGATATTACAGGATTGGGCACAGGATCGACATTACAAAACGCAGTAGCAGCATATTTAAATGATTTATATCCTGCTGCTACATTAAATTCTAATAAAATTGCACGTATACACACAACATCATATGCAGGAGCAACAGTTCAAGGCGTTGATGTTGAAAGTGCAAAAAATGTAAGTTACATATCTGTTGATAGTAATGGAACACAAAACGAATCAGTAGTACAAGATATTGCATTTGATGCAGGCGGCGCTAGTGGTAGTGTTATTCTAACACCAACAAGAACACTGATGAGATATCAATCAACCGGAACAACTTGGACACACCAGTCAACAACTGCGTATCCATAAAAACGATAAATAATATAATAGCACTAGGGGTTACATAAATGGCATATGCAATAGACAGATACAATAACACACTGTTAACAACAGTTGAAGATGGCACAGTTGATCAAACAACTGATCTTAAATTTATTGGTAAAAATTACGCTGGATACGGCGAAATACAAAACGAAAACTTTTTGTTTTTGTTAGAAAACTTTAGCGGAGCAAATCAACCAAGCAGACCAATCAGTGGTCAAGTTTGGTTCGATAGCGGCACAAGCAAACTAAAATTTTATGACGGAACACAATGGCGTACAACAGGCGGCGCTGAAGTTGGATCAACTCAACCTACAGGATTAGCAAATGGCGATTTTTGGTGGGACACTGGTAATGACCAATTGTATGTGTACAACGGCACAAATTTTGTACTTATAGGACCACAGAACGCAGGCGAAGGTGTAACCCAAATGCAAAGCCTAGAAGTTCTTGATACTACAAGTGCTACGAGAGGTATAATTGCTGCTGTAATTGAAGATGAAACAATTTATGTTATAAGCCCAACACAGTTTGATTTAAATGCAAGCCAAACAGCATTAAAAGCCCAAGGGTTTGATAGAATTGTTAAAGGTATTACACTAAGAAATACTAAACTAGCAACAGCTGGTGTTACTAGCGAAGCTGATAGATTTCACGGTACAGCTACAAACGCAGAAAAACTTGGTGGCATTTCTGCTGCTAATTATGTGCAAACAGGAGCTGGTAACACAGTATTTGCAAGTGCAGTTGAAACACCTGATTCTGGTATTTTAGTTGGCGACTCACAAGATTTCCAATTTAAAATTGATGATAACGGATTTGATGGTGTAATACAAAATATTACCAACAATGGTACTATTAAATTAAAAGTTACTAGCGGAGCCGGGGTACTTACACACGTAGGCACAGTTACCGCAACAGGTGTTGTTCCTGCAACAGACAACACATTTACATTAGGATCAGCAAGTTTAGGCTGGTCAAATGTATATGCAGCAAACTTTACAGGCGAAGCATCTAAATCAGCAACACTAAGAGTTGGTAGTGACTTCCGTTCAGCTAGTTCGAGTGCAACTAATAATACTGTAGCAGTTAGAGATGCAACAGGTAACATTGCTGCAAACCTCTTCCAAGGTACTGCAACACAAGCACGTTATGCTGACTTAGCAGAAAAATACACAACAGCAGAAGAATTACCAGCAGGCACAGCAGTTGCAGTTGGCGGCGAAGCAGAAGTTCGTCCAGCAAGAGCAAGTGATTACAGTATTGGTGTTGTTTCAACTGATCCAGCATATATGATGAACAGCGAAGCAGAAGGTCAATACATTGGTCTTAAAGGACGTTTACCAGTAAGAGTAAAAGGTCCAGTTTCAAAAGGTCAAGCAGTATATGCATGGGAAGATGGCGTAAGTACAACTATTGCTTCAACAGCATTGGTAGGCATTGCACTTGAAAGTAACAGTGATGAGGGCGAAAAATTAATAGAATGTGTACTAAAGGTATAAGGAACCCTCATGGCAGATATTACAGCGGCAAGAATTAATAACTTACAATCTAGTATTTCTTTAATACTAGGTAACGGCTCTGGTCAAAACGGATACGGACAAGCAGTTACAAGTATTCCAGTTAACAACACAGGCGATGTAGTTGAAGCAACTGATATGAATGCTATCTATACTGATATACTTAATGCTAGAATACACCAAGTTGGTCCAACTGACGGCGGAGTTGCACAAGTTATACAAAATTTAAATATAGTTGCTGAAGATACTAGTGACTTTGTAAATGATTCAGGTGTAACCACTACGGATCCAGACGGGTTTAAGAAAGGAATAACAGACTTTGAAAATCTTATGACCCAAGTACAAGCTGATAAAGCACTTATGCATCCTTCACAGGCTTCACTCGAGTCTGCAATTGCTAGTACACGAAGTACCACATGGAACGGATTAATTTATCATGAAGTACAAGTTACTTTTAGTTCTTCAGATTCACGCAGATTCTTTTTTAATACCGGCGGCGAAATTAGAATAACCGCAAATAATACAGCAGCATCTACGCCAAAAGGCTTAGATTGGAATCAGCTGTGTTCACAAGTAGGTACACTTAAATTTGGTTCAAATACAACTACATCAACAAATGGCGGCGGTACTTCTATCGGTAACTATAATTTAACAAGTGCATTCCAAGACATTTATACAAAAATAGGCAGCGGAACATACAGTGCAGTTTATGCAGGCAACATTTATACTGTTAAAGCACGATCAGATATTGACACTCGTATTATTTTTAGAATTGAATTCAATGACGTTGTAGTTGATAATAATATTGACAATAATGTTGACGGTAGATTAGAAAGTGCAATACAGCATTATCGTGCATCAGGAGATGTAACAGTTCCTGCTCCATCCTATTTTAACAGCCAAACGTTAGCATAATCAAACATAAAATGTTGTATTTGTTTTTAAATAAATACATAGACAACAAAAAGAGATTGATAAATGCCAACAACAATACTAGCTAGTAGATATAATGATCTTAGAAATGATGTAAATCTTGTACTGAGTCAGTCAGATGTATCTACTCCTACATTTGGTTATGGTGAATCGATTACTACAAATAGTGTAGTTGGAACACGAACTGTTCCAACACCATCTGATGCAGATAAAGTATCTGCGCAAAATTACGAAGATTTATATATTGACGTTATAAGATGTAGAGCACATCAAATCGGCGCAACAAATATAAGCATAGATGATTTTGTAATTGGAGATTATGAAAACAATCCAACAACAGCTGAAATAATCGAAGAAGCATATATTTCAGGTTTAGAAACTTTAGCAACTAATTTAACAACTGATAAATTTTTAGTAGATTCTAGTAATTTGCGTTTAACAGATGCTACTTTGGCAAATAGTACACGTTCGGCAACTGGAAATATTGCTTGGAATGGTGTACTCAGTCATATTTTTACAATGACTTTTGCTAATGAAGTACAACGTCGACACTTTTTTAATGCTGGCGGTCAAATTAGATTTAGTGGATCAGTAGACTATACAGGAAGTCAGGCTAAAACAGTCGACTGGCAAAATATCTTAAATGAGATGAGCACTATTAGTTTTAAAGCCACTGAAACTGTTAATAATGCAAGTCCAGCAGTTGGCTCAGGGTCTAGTGTAGGCAACTATGATCTTACTAGTAATTATCAATTAATTTATTCTAGATCAGGTGGCGCCACATATGCACGTAATGAATATCGAATATATGCTCAAAATTCTGCAACAACAGACGGAACTTCACAAATAAGATTTAAAGTAGAATTTGCCGATGGACAGCCAAATGATCCTAGCTACGGAGTAGACGAAGTTGTTTATGGTACATTCAATAGTACAATCCAAACAGCGACTCCAGACGGAGAAGTTGTTATTAATGGAACAACATATCCTACAGTTTTTATACAAAATGACCCAGTAGGAGCTATAGTAAAAGAATTAGACAATTCACCTGTTCCTTCGTATGCAGTATCAGTAGGTGTGACTTCAGTTAATGAAGGCAGCAGTATTCCATTTACTGTTAATACTAATAACGTGACTACGGGCACGACTTTGTATTGGTCCACACTGGTAGTAGCAGGAACAGTTAACACTGGAGATTTTACTGATAGTGTAAACAGTGGAACAATTAGTATTAGCAGCAATACCGCTTCAATTACTAGAACATTAACTGCTGATTCAACTACTGAAGGCATAGAATCATTTAAAATACAAATAAGAACAGGAAGTACAAGTGGAACAGTAGTAGCTACATCTAGTTTAATAACAATCAATGATACTAGTCAAACTCCTGCGCCACCTCCACCACCAGGACCACCGGTTCAACCACCTCCGCCAGCCCAACAACCACCACCCCCGGTAGCTTTTGTAGTAGCAATATCTCCCGGTGCTGTTAATTTTGATGTTCCTGTTAATACAGCAGTAACACAGCAGGTAACGGTTTCGTGTAGTTCTGGAAGTGGTACATATAATTTACAAGAAACTAGTAGGCCAACAGGCTGGCCGGCTTATGTCGACGGTGTATCTAATATTGCCACAGTTCAAGGCACAATAAGTGCTGGACAAACTCGTTCTCACACTGTTAGTTTTACACCTACTTTTGCTAGCACTGTAGGAACTGTTACTTTCGCAGCAGTAGGAGTCGGTGGCAACAGTTCAACATTAACATTTAGTGGAAGAGCTCGCGCTGCGGTATTACCTACTCCGAGTATGAGCATTTCTCCGTCAACAGTTAACATAAATCAAAATTATACAATAAGTGTTACTGGTGCTGCTGCAAACACAAACTTTACAACTACAGAGTACGGTACACTATATCCGAGCAATGTTACATGGTCTGAAAATGGTAGGACAAATTCTCTCACTACAAATTCTGCTGGTGAGTTCAGTGTTACTGGTGTACATACTTCTGAAATAGATTATTATATTACAGCAGATTTTGCTGATACAACCAGTGCAACATCTAACACATTACAAGTGAGAGTTCCGCCACCACCATCGCAGCCACCTCCACCACCACCAAGTTATAGTGCTCCATCGATTAGTTTCTCGCCCAGTACTGGTGTAATTAATTCTACCGAATACACGCTGTCATGGAATGATAATGGCGCAGGCGCAACAACAGTGAGCGTTACTTCACCAGACGGAGTAACCACTACTTATAACGATGCTTCACGCACAATATCATCGACACTTGGCATAACTGGGACTTGGTCAGCGACAATTACTACCAACGGCGGCACAGCAAGTGATTCGGTAAGTGTTTCATCCACACCTCCACCTCCTCCACCGCCCCCTCCACCACCCCCTCCACCACCTCCTCCACCACCACCAAGTTATAGTATTAGTGTAAGTGTTGCAGGCGGCGCAGGTGAAGCTACAGCATTTATTACAGGTGGCATACCAAACACCAGTTATTCGTGGACCTTGAGTGGTACGGTTTCAACTTCAGGCACAGGAAATTGTGACGGTAGCGGCAACGACACTATAACAGCAGCCCTGCCACCAGGATCATATGCTTTAGGTGTTGCACAAACAGGCGCAGGCGGTGATGGCACAACGTTTACTGTAACATAATGAAATATAATATATGACAGAGACTAATATACAATACCCTAATATAATAGATAATTTTATTACTAATAGTGAATGTAAAACTCTTTTAGACTTAGCAGAAAATAATGAAGATTTATTTCAAGCACAGACGTCTTCAATACCGCGATGGAATAAACGCAACATATACATGCATATGATTTTAAAAAATCATAAGAGCGAATCTGAACTTCTTTTACAAATAGCTAATAAAATTCAACATAAAATTAGAGAAATAGAAAACACTAATGATATTTGGTTAGAGCTTCCTATGTATTCTCGTTGGCTTCCTGGTGACCACTTAAATCCTCCTCATGCTGACAATATAGAACAAGATGGAAAAACTCCAAATTCATCTCCTTGGCGATCACATGGCATTGTCTTGTATTTAAATAATACTTTTGACGGCGGCGAAATATTTTACAAACACCACAACTTAAAATTTAAACCAAAACCAAAAACGTGTGGAATACATAGAGCAGGAATTGAAGACACTCACGGAGTGTTTGAAGTACAAAACGGTATTCGTCATACAATTATAACGTTTGCTTGTAGAGATGAAGCACACGTTCAAAAATCTAAGCCTACTTTTTTAGACGGATACTTGGATAAAATTTAGCCACAACACCCTTGACAAACCATAAAAACTAATATATACTAGTAATAATAAACTAGGAGTTTAACTATGGATGAACGTTTAGAAAAAGCACTAGATTTTTCAAACTACATGCTAACACTTAACAATCAAAAACGTTTGTTAGCAGAAGCTTATCAAGAATCACTGATTCATTTTTATAACGGATCACAATTTACTATTACTAGAGAATTAATTACGTTTGTAAGCACAATGGTTTCTGTTGAGCAGGATGAAGTTGTTATTACCGATGACAATAACATTCCCTGTATGGTAGAAAATTTAGAAACTTTTTATAGTGAAATTATGAACAAGTATGCTACAGCGTCTAACGACTATCACTCAGCATACCTAAAGCTAAAAACTAATCGAAGTGTAGAAAAATTAGTTGACTATGAGTAAAGGCGTATTTTTAATTGCACGTAATAATGTACATATCGATTATGTTAAACAGTCGGTATTTCTTGCCAAACGAATAAAACAATACCTAGATTTACCAGTAACAATTGCTACTGACAGTGTAGACTATTTAGAATCAGCATTTGGCACAGATGACTTTGATAAAATTATTGGATTACCACATGTAGAAGAATCCAATAGTCGATATTTTTTCGACGGCACTCTGTCTAAAAAAACAGCCAGTTTTAAAAATGCTAATCGTGCTAGTGTGTATGACCTTAGTCCATATGACGAGACACTACTAATGGATACAGATTATATTGTTTCTAATAGTCTGCTAAAGTCTGTGTTTACATCAACTTCTGATTTTTTAATTTATAAAAACTCTCATGATATTGCTAAAGTCCGCGATGAAAGTGAATTTAACAAAATTAGCGATACTAGTATTGACTTTTATTGGGCAACTGTTGTCTTTTTTAGAAAAACAAAAACTAACAAAATATTTTTTGACCTAATTAAGCATATTGAACAAGAATATAATCATTACAGAAGAGTATATCAAATAACTTCATCTTTGTTTAGAAACGATTTTGCGTTTAGTATTGCTATACATATTATGAATGGATTTCAATCTGGCGACTTTGCTCAACAATTACCCGGAAGTATGCTGTATACCACTGATAAAGATATCCTATGGCAACTTAACAACGATAAAATGATGTTCTTAGTACAGAAGAAAAGTTACTTAGGCGAGTATACTGCAATAAAAACTTTAGGACAAAATATTCATGTAATGAACAAGATTAGTCTTAATAGAATCATTGATAAGGAGTTTGCCAATGTCTAAAGGCATAGTAGTTCTTGCACAAAATAATACCAATGACGATTATGTATTACAAGCTTGTTTATTAGCAATGAGTTTACAAACCTACAACGATACAAAAATTAGTTTAATAACAAACGACACAGTACCTAATAATTATATTTCATTATTTGATAAGATTATTCCTATACCCTTTAATGACTCTGCAGATGCAAGTGAATGGAAAATTGAAAATCGTTGGAAAATATATCACGCTAGTCCGTATGATGAAACTATTGTAATGGATACAGACATGTTAGTATTACAAAATATTGACATTTGGTGGAAATTTTTATCTAATTATGAAATGTTTTTTGTTAATAGTGTATTAAATTATCGAGGAGAAACTGCAAATACTAGTTATTATAGAAAAACATTTATAAAAAATAATCTCCCCAATTTATTCAGCGGCTTTCATTATTTTAAAAAATGTGTGTTTGCACAGGAATTTTATCAATGGTTAGAGTTGGTTGTAAACAATTGGCAAGCATTTTATGAACAACATTTAGAGCCAAGTACTCGTCCTAAACATATGAGTATGGATGTGTGTGCTTCTATTGTAACACGTATATTAGATTGCGAAGATAAAATTACAAATAATCATGTAAAGTTTCCAAGTTTTACACATATGAAGACACATTGCCAGGATTGGTCAGAAATACCGTCAAGTTGGCAGGACCAAATGGGTATCTATGTTAGCAAAGATGGAAGTATCAAGATTGGAAATTATGCACAGACTGGAATACTACATTATACTGAAAAAGATTTTTTAGAAAAATCTCCTGCATTTGAACGATATAGGAGTTTGGCGAATGTCTAATTTACAAGATTTAATTAAAAAAATACAAGTAAGTAGTGTAAATAAAGAATCTTACATTTACTATAATAAAGACAGTGGTATAATACATCAAATTAGCGGAAAAAATAATCTTAGCCAAGATTATGCTATTATGCCAGTACCGTCTGAAGAAGTAGAAGAACTTCTCACTGGACAGCGTCGAATTGAAGATTATGTTGTAACATATGATCTAAGTCTTAAAGAAATTAGACTCAAAGAAGTCGAGTACGAAGACAATCATAAAACTGCATCTACAATGTCCTATCAGTTACCTATGATTAAGCAGGTATTTTCTGATGGACATTTGTCTCTTGAAAAAGTATACCAAGATACATATGTATTCTTATGGACCAAAGGAAACGTTTATAATAAAGGACAGTGTGTTTGGTATAAAAATAATATATACAAATTATCAACAGATCTAACAGTAGACGACGATTTTGATATAAAAGCACACAAGCTGTTTTTAGAAAAAGTTATAATAACTACACTAGCAACA
>Ga0181400_1001054_pt1 | contig 11670 bp, 9 predicted proteins | sample 23SPOviralmetaG_FD_130129 | JGI IMG/M metagenome (GOLD analysis project Ga0181400, IMG submission 130129) | Marine viral communities from the oligotrophic San Pedro Time Series (SPOT) site, San Pedro Channel, CA, USA - 23 SPOT_SRF_2011-06-22 | ecosystem: Environmental > Aquatic > Marine > Strait...
ATGATTCTAGCATTTTGACTTCCGTCTAAGTCAGCCATATCTAAAACTTTTACTTGATTATGGTCTGATATAAGGCCGGTGCCGAAGAAGAGGTTAGACTTCTCTGCTGCAACAGCAGTGTTGTCTGCCAATCCTGGAGCACGGAATACTTTGATCCCATCAAACATTTCGATATTGATGTCTTGGTTAGGTCCTAAGTCACGAACACCTGCCGCACCTACGTTGCTAGCAAATCCTCCCAAAGCTCTCTTGTAGGCCTGGAAAATGTTTGTAGAAACATAAATATGTAAGTCCTCCTTGTACAATACAGAAGAAGGAATAGCGTCAGCAATACTTCCTAATTGTGCGATTACGTTTGCAGAATCTACAGTAGTACCGGCAACCTCTTGAGCCGCAGGTAAAGCAGCGTCAGTAGAGATTAATGTAGTCAATCCATTGAATTCACCATTGTTAGAAGTATCACCTCTCCAAAGGTTAGTCTCAGTCTTCTCTGCTACTTTAGCGGCTACGTGGCCGATTAGGTAGTCAGCAAATTTTGGTGGTACATTGTGATAGGCCGAGAATCCCATTTGGATTGCTTCCCAATCAGACACAAAATCTTTCTTACAGATTTGTAGGTTAACTTGTTGCTCTTCCGGTTGAAGGATTCGCTCAGTCAATGTCAAAGTAGAGGTTGCATCAAAATCACAAGTTGCATCTTTTACAATTGCATCTGTAGATAATTTCTTGATTACTTCCTTAAACTTGACATTCGGTTTTACGGTAACACCGCCTGCTGCGATGGTACGCCCCTCTAACAAAGAAGCTGCGATGTATTCACCTGCAAACTCCCCTGCGTAGGTTGTAGTAATTGAAGTAGTTGTTGCCATTTTAAATTATTTGATCTGTTTATTTATTTCCAATTCGGTTCATAATTCTATCGAAAGTTGTCTGTGGATGATTAGTTCCATAAGTAAAAACTCTCTTTTCAGGTGTCTCAGTCTCAGGGTTGTGTGAGATTGGTTCGACCGCAGGTTCAGCAGATAGCTTTTCAATTTGCTCAGACATTGCTTCTCTTTCCTTTTGGTAGCCTCCCATTTCATCATCAACTCTCTTCTTGAGTTCATCAATCATAGCCATTACTTTGGCCATATCTTCGTTGTACTTCTCTGTCGAGACGTACCCCTCTTCAAGCTCGTCAGTTTCTTCTACTTGCTCTTCTTCAGCAGGAGTTTCTTCTTCTTCAGCCATCTCAACCTTATCTTCGGTTGTTTCTTCAGCAGAAGCCTCAACAGCTTCTTCTTGTTCAACGGTAGGCTCTGTTACCTCTTCCTGAAGCTCCACAGGTTCTTTAACCTCTAGTTCCTCAGCAACGATACCTTGAGCCTCTTCGTCTTCTTTTGTCAATAATGACAACTTCGCAAAGATGTCATTAAGTAGTTTAGTAGATTTTGGACTCTCCATTGTTTATGTTATTTTAATTAATTAATGAAATATATTATAAGTGTTCTATTTTAAGGATTTGCAGATTGACAAGTTGAGCAATCATCATACACTACGGAGGCTGTATTTATATGTATCCCCTCTGAGTGATGAGTTGATGTTATTGTGTAACAGTGATTATGATTGTTCTCTAGAGTTAGATAATAAACTTTTCCAACTGTTAAAGTAGCATCGTGAATGTGGACGTGACGAACGTGTCCATCTGAACAAGAAGTAACTGTATATCCATTCCAATTATCAGCTAAGCTTTCACCTGTAATATTACCTATTCCTTGAGCCTGTAAGGACCCATCACAACACTTACTGCTGTATGTTTTACCATCGGCACAAAGGCATCCTCTTTTACCTCCCTTAGGAGATGTCCTACTGTGAGTGTATCCTCTTCTCTTTTTAATCATTTCTTAGGGGATTTAGGATGTTTACTTGGAAGTAAGTCGTAATCAGTAGTGTATTTTGGATTCTGTGGTCGTCCGTTCTTAACTAGGTAAAGAAATGCATTAACTCTAGCAAAGCCCCACTGAGAAGCACTACGGACCTTAGGAGAGTGACTAGTATTAAAAGCCCCCAAGCCACGCTGATAAACGCTAGCAAGCTGAGAAGTAGTAACACCGTAACCCAATTTATCCTTATACTTTTTATTAAAATCATTCGTCTTCTTATTTAAAGTCGCTCTATCTTTTGCTGAAACCTTGGCACCTTTTTTACCTTTTGCGTTGCCTTTAGCGGTTCCCTTCCCTTTAGGGGATTGATTAGGAGTGTCTGATGCAGGAGCCTTAGGTGACTTTTTTACACCACCCTTTGGACCAACTTCAGCAAGATTATGTTCCTTACAGGGCATATACCAAGTCTCACCTTCGTACTCGTGAGTATGGTGTCCTTCACAACCGATGTCTTTGGCCGCACGTTCAGCTTCTTCTACAGTAGAATAAGCAGCCCTACCATCAATCATAACAGACGACATCTTTATCTCACCAAGTTCTTTCAGCTTCCCTCGTGCCCATCTCAAAGCGGCCTTACCGCCCCAGGCATCGTACATCAATTTACCACACCCATCAGAGTAACTTGTAGAAGACTCCAAATCAGGTGCGTGACGTGATAGGAAGCTATACATCCTCTTTATCGTGGACACACTGAGTTTAGATTTTGATGCGATTTGTGAGGCTCTTCTTTTCCCCACGGCAGTACCACAAGAACCCCAACCATTTTCTTCTACCCATTTTAATACTCTTTTTGCATTGTTAACTACACCTTCAGGATAATCACTGTAGGTTTCTAATTCTACTCGCTTAGATTCAAGATAGTCTCTAATCTCAAGTAGTATTTCAGTGGCCTCGCTTTCAGAGATCATTTCCGACATATTAATCTTGTCTGTGAAATACCCCTCAATGGAGAAACCTTTAACGAGGCCAGTTTTTACGTATTTATCCCAAACTTCATCATTGTTAACCTTCATAGAAACCATCCAGGTTCCTACTGGCAAATTGAAGTCGTACTTTTTACTTTTATCGTGAACATCATCTTCTATAATCCAAGACTCAACTACGGTCAGGCCGTGGAGTGATGCTTCGTGTTCTAGTGTAGATTTATTTTGATTACCTCTAGTTAGAAATAGTTCGGACGCTTTTCTTACTGTGTCTTCTGAAAAGTAGATATAGTATTCACCATCCTCATCCTCACGATATATGTTCTTATTAGGAATTAACGCAGGGCCCATAAGGATACGTTTTTCATTATCAACCTCGGCAAGGTCAACTTTAGGTTGCTCTTTTAAGGTGATAAAGTTTTCCTGTATTGCAGGTCTATCAACAATACTTATAGCCTCTATTCCTGATAAGAGCGCTTCTTCGTCAATTAGTAATTCTATTATTTTCATATCTTAATAATAATATTTTTATGATCCTGAGAAGACTTGTGAGCCAACATCTAATCCTTTTAAATCTTTTAATCCTCTATCTATTTCATTTAAACTCAAGAACACCTCAGGTTTAGCAGACATATCACCAACTACATTCGCTAATTGGTCTATAGGTGATGCACCTACAACATTAAAAGCAGGAGCTTGAACACCACCGCTTGCTACACCTGCACCTGCGTCAGGCTTCTTAAAACTAGTCAATGTTGTTGCTATTATATTAGCTATTGCAATTCCGGCACTAACCTTTGTTCTTACATTTGCTTTTTTTGTTGCCGCCATACTAACAGGTTTTACTGGGTTAGGTACACCTCCAGGTAAAAATGCAGGAACGGCAGCTTCAGCAGCAGTCCTGGTTGCTACGGATGACTGTGCTTTTATTACAACATCAGCAATAGCAGCACCCTTTTCGACAACTAGTGCAGCGTTTTGCATTGCTTCATTCTCTCCTGCAATAGTAGATAATAAACTAGAAATACCTTGAGTAAAGCCAACATATTCCATATTGACATTCTTTCTTTGCTCAACACGGTCTAACTCTCTCTGTTGGACTAACTGTCTTTGTTGGTCCTCTATATTTAAGACTTGCAATGTAGCCTCGGCTCTCTGCTGTTCAGTTAGAGTTGTATCTGCGGCTCTAGCCTGTGTCAAGAATAAGTCGGATGACAATTGCTCTTCCCTTTTAGCATAGAATATCTCATTAACACCTTCGGCCTGCTTAAGCCTTTGCATTTCGGTGTTCTCTATTTGTCTTTCTACTTTAGCTAACGCCTGAGCCTCTTTTTCTTTTAATAGTATCCTTTGAGTTATGAAGGCATCATCTATAGATAGTAGTAATTCTTGATGCTCTAATTTAGCATCGGTAATTGATTTATTAAATTCTGATTCCGCATTCTTTACCAACTCATCCTCATTCTCTCGTCCCTTAACTTGGTTTTTGAATGATTTAAGTCTTTGTTTTTCTTTCTCTTTAAATGAATTAAGTCTTCTATCTGCCTCTTTTTTAGCAAAATCCTCTTCTAAATCTAATTGCTCTTGTGCTGCTCTAGCATTTATAGTTTCAGCTTGTTTGTTGTAGTTTAATATTGTTTTTGATAAATCTAAAAGCCCTCGCTTAAATCGTGCCGCCCTTGTCTCCTCTTCTTTTTCATCAGGAGGTGTTAAAACTACACCTCTTTTTTTGAGCCTTTCAATATCCTTGTCTAAAACATCTATTTCACGCCTAGTCCTTAATATATCCTGATTTCGCTGTTTTAAAAACTGACTATCTACATCCCTTCCTTCTTTTCTAGCTTTTAGTATTTCTTCGTCTTGTTCTTTTCTTAGCTTATTTATTTTAGTTTCTTTATTGAATATAGAGAGCAATTCATTGGCTATTTGCATTCTAGCATCTGTAGCTATTGTTTCATCCTTTAACACTTCTGCGTTACTGACACCAATAGACTCAAATCTTTCAGATATTTCTGTAAGTGAATTCTCTACATCATCAAGGTACACCATAGAGTCGAAGATGTTCTTGACAAAATCATCAGAAAAAGCATCAACAACATCCTCCACGTTCTTTGCTAAAATCCTTCTTTTAGCTATATTTTTGTCTAACTCTTTATTGTTAGCAATTAAAGCATCCGTTTCAGATTTGATAGCGTCTTCTGATGATTTAAAAAAGGCTATTATCTTAGGAAGGAAGCTGATTAATAATTGCACCCCTATGATAACACCACCACTTCCCAGTAAAGATTTACCAAGCTCTTTTAAAGATGTTCCAAGGCTGCCTGTAGTGGCAACAAAACTTTGACCTAAAGTTATAATTTGCGATAAGTTATTTGCAATCGCTGTAAATCCATAAGAAGCATCTGAAGCTAATCTACCTGTTTCTAGTAATATCGCATTTTGAAGCCCAGATTGGGTTCTGAATTGCTTTTGTGCTTTTGTGGCTTTGTTTACAGCGTTGGCGCTTCTACCTACAGAAGTCCCATAATTGGCAGCAATCTTACCTGCCATCTCCATTTCATAGTTTAGCTCTTTCTGTTGCTTTGCTCTAAGTTTTTGCTCACCCCTTAGACTAGCTTCCGCTTTAGTGTTTTGTTGGGTTTGATTTTTCATTAAAACCAAAGAATCGCTAAACTTGTCAGTTTCTTTCTTTGTTTCTCTCAACTTAGACTGTGCGCCTGCAGAAGATACGTCTATTTTAATTACTATTTCCTCGGCCATATCTGTGTCGTTTTACTGATTCTTTAACACCTTTGAAACTATTAACCAGAGCATACTTACCCTTAGCAATATCTATCTCTTCTGAGTGACCATACCAATGGTCGGCATTAAGTAATTCGATTATTGTCTTTATCATTCTACTATCTCCGTTGAATTCAAGTTTATCAACTCTAGCTTGCTTTTTCCATTAACTAGATTTGTTGTTATAGAATTAATCCTATACACTACATCTTGTATCTTGAGTTGATCGTTTAATTTAAGCACCGTTAGTATTTTCGGTGGAAGGTGTGCCTGGAACGTGAACATTCTTTTATCCTTGTCAAAAACACTTTTAACATAATCCTTATAGAAATTAAAGAATAAAGTTTTAGTTGTGTTTGTGGCAGGAGCTCCTGTAAACTCATCTATCTCAGCATCAAATGTTAAATGGTATGGTGCCGAATCAGAGAATATACCATCAGAGTCTACTGTTATTAATGCACTTGTATTTGAAGGTCTATAGTATCTATTTACTGATTCAAAATTAGCCCCTGTGTTATCCATAAAATTCATAGACTCTGCTTGCGCCTCTAATATACCCCCAACAGATATGCCATAGAAAAGTAAAGGTTTTACATCTTTAGATTGATAGTCCCCCTTAGGAGGTGTGTCTCCTGTAGTTTGAAAGTCTCCACCGGCCGCATAACCCCATTGTATATTAGTAGTGTTGTCTGACTCATCTCGGATATGTTCATACTTGAGTATTTCAAATGGTACTTTTATTTCATACTTGTCTCCATAGAATCTAGAATTATCGAAATCATATTCATCTCTCAAGATATGTCTAGCATCACCAAAACTATCTCCAAATGATTCTAGGTGATTTTTCCTTAGTAGTGTCTCTGAGTCTTGATACTTAAAGTTTAACTCGGAGAAAGGTAGGGAAGTGGCGACTTTATGTGATTCTATATCTATATACTCAGTTACATCTATAAGTCCGTTTGTTTGATTATTTACAGCATCATTATAGAATTCACTAAGCGTGGTTATTTTTACCACATTTGGTGTGCCTTGAGAATCTACACCATATTCAGGGTCGCTCTCATCGTCAATAACATAAGCTGTTAAATTGAACATCTTCATAAGGCCGTCCAAAAACTCAAGGACTTTCATATCCGGAACATTAGACTTGGCCTTCATATTCTCGCTATCAGTGCTAACCAAGTCAGAATACATCTCCTGGTCATTGACACCAGGCTTAAACTCCATACAATAGAATCTTATTTCAGTCTGTTCCATTGCGGACTTAGACTGTAACTCTATAAAATATCTTTTATCTTTTGACTTGCCTGACAGTGATGAACCGTTTATAAAGAATGTTTGGTCCCCAGTCCCCTCCATTGTAGCTACATACGAACCTGGGTTGTCTTCATCTCTTAGGTAAACCCTCCAGGGAACATCATTATACGATGGACCAGGATCAACTCTTAAATAGAATCCAAAACCATTCCCTGCCGAACCTCCTTTCTCTCTTACATCATCGGTGAAAGTTGATGTTATTGTTGCGTATTGGCCTGAAGCTGAGAAGAAGGAGAAATCATCATCTGAGTCTGCATCTAAAACTAAATTATCAGCAATATTAGTAAAGAAGTAATTATTCCCATCAACTCGGTTTGTTATATTACCTGAGTTATTACTGAACCATAAATACAAGTTCGAGATAGCTGCATTATGGCGAGATAGAAAATCCTTAGTGCCTATAGTATCATTTGGTATTAATACTAAATCGTACTTAGCTTCAATAGCTTTTATTATGTAATGTATTTTTACCGCAGGCTTTAAGTCTTCGTGACTAACACCTCTCTCTGCATCAGTAAAGAAATGAAGGTTGCCATCATAGTGTATGTCAGCATCAGTAGTATTATTTAATGTCGTATTGTAGAATAATCTTCTCTTTGATGTTATTAATGGATATATAAGGGAAGTAGTATCTCCTGACGCAACAAAACCAGGTCCGGATAAGCTAGGTGTAAATCCATCCCCCCTAAATATACTTTTTACATTAGTATAGGAATATGTATGGTCAAAATCACTTAAGTCTAAATCGGATAATTTATCATCGCCAATCTTATCATTAAGGCCGACTGTATTGCCGAAGAATGTAACCTCATAACTGTAAGGTGCATTATTCCTCATATTGACACTAGCTAAGAATATTTTGCCTCTTTTGTATAATTGGTGATTAAGGTATATCTCTCCAGGCACTTTAACCCTAGCATCAAAACCACCTTGTATATTGAAGTTGTAGAAATGCTTGAATATTTTATTATTGGCTTGAGATGCAGGAAGTATAAAAGGTTTACTAAAATCAGTAAAGACCTTACCTATATCTTTTGCGTCTTGTATTACCCTTTTGACTTCTATAGCTTCTTCGTCAAACAGGTCCATTCTTTGGCCTTGTATGTATAATTGTACTTGACTCATTATCTAATATCCTGTAAGAAGTTATGGGTAAATTCAAAGTCTAATGTAAAGTTTACTAAGTTATCATTAAGCGATGACTTCTCAGTAAATGATAGGTTTGATGGTTTCACAGGAAATACTCCGCCTCTGTCGTGTATCCAACAAAATTCAGACAGTAACATCTCCTTTATCGGTTGGTTTATAAGGTCCGACACGAAACCGGTATTCATTGTAACTTTATTCTTACCCTTAACACTTAAGGTTCTGTTTACAGGCTTGGTCCTACTAAAATCTACACCGTCAGACAATATATCCAAAGTTGAAGCATTATACTCTTCTCTCTCTACATCAAGACTTCTGTCTTGTCTCTTGAAGAAATATAGACATTGAATTGCTCCAAACTTATTAAGGAAACTCACCTTGCTTATTGGATACTTACATTCTTTTATTCTGTTTACGACTACTGTTTTTGTTTCGCCTGAACGTGTTAGATACTGTACTTTTGTTATGTTGCCAGTACTGTAACTATTATTTACGGCCCCCTCATTAGTGTTGGACCTTATAGCTGTAGTATCTGTTTTGTATGTTTCAGTGCTGCTAGTTGATATTTCAGTTGTACTTGATAGTATTCTAGAAACATCACCTCCATACTTAAATGTATTAACTACTGTGTCTTGGTCGTAGTAAGAAACAGAAAAAACTCCTGACCCTGAAGTTGATAGGAATGGTATGTACAATTCATCATCTGCGTTATGAAATACTTCTATATTGCTTTGCAGTAAATCATAGGACAAGGGAGGATTTACATTCGACATTTTATCAGTCAAGCTGAGGCCTCCATCATCAAATATTTCCCCAAACCCACGAAATGCTAAGTATGTTTGCTTTAGCGGTTGGTTGTCTGTTGAGATGGTTCCAGTAGCACTATCCTCAAATGTTCTTGTTAGCTCCGTATCTACCCAGGCCGTTGTTTTTGCAGTTAAAGGGTCTCCATCAAACTCTATGTTTATGTAGTCTTTAACCAGTTCTGCTATTTCAAAAACTACTATGTCCTCTCCTGATAATTTAGTTTTCTTTAGGGTGTATTTAGGGGCACCTCTGTTGTTCTGTGCACCAGTATACACATATATTTTAAGTTCTGCTGATTTTAGATTTACTGCCATATCTTATGAGTATATTGAGCCTATTAGTCTTAAAGTTCCTCCTCCATCTGTTAATGCTGATTTATTCGCTACAAGGTGTTTCCAAGCAGGGATTTCCGGAAGCAGACTGGGTCCAACCTGAAGTTTTGAGGTGTTCCATAGAATTGGATATCCATTGCCTGCATTATTTATGTACCAAATAAGTCTGTTTATGACTGGCTTATTTTGATGGAATACTTTTTGTGTTGCACCTATTTGCCAATTACTGCCACCAGTAGAGACTGTATAATATTCCCATTGATATTTACCTTTGTCTGATATGACCGGAAATTCCCAATCAGAACCATCGTGGAATACACCTGATACTCCCCAGTAGTAGGTGTAGTCGTGCTGACCTCCATATAAAGAAAAGTCCCCTGGAGTTTCAATATCTATGTAGTTTATGCCAGGGTGAAAGTATGTTGAACGGTCTGTATTTACTGATGTTAAATCCTCACCTGCTCTATATTTAAAGGGTCCGATCTCAGGATTGTCGTGGAATGTGTATACAGTGTCTTCAGCCATAGAATCAACGACCTTAACACCGTTAACAGTTAAAGACGGCCTTGTGGGTTGTAGAAAATCACTAGTAGTGGAACTGGTTTGTACGGTTCGTCCTGGTTGAGTTCGTAAGTGGAATATTGGGAAGGTGTACGCTAACCTTGTTCCGTCAGGTGTAGCAGGTAGTGCTGCTAATGCACTGGGCACTGAGCCCCCACCAAATGTTAATTTATAACTATCATTAATCAAAGGAGCAGTAACCACAACCGTGATAAATCTTTTTGGGCCAGTAGCCTCATCTTTGGTTACTACTATTGTTCCTTTCACAGCACCTGAGTCTTCACCTAACGTCCAATTTGATGCTGTTCCACTTCCCCCTGTACTTGTTATATTTACTTCTAAGGCACCAGTTGAACTATTATAGGAGGTAACTCTACCGACCATATAATTGGAAGTATCTCCATTTTCTTTAATCGTAATAAATTGACCTGCTGAAAATGACAAACCAGTTTGAGTTGTTAAAGATTTAGTTCCTGTGCCTATAGTTAAAGATGTAGTGGAAATGCCATCTCCTGATTCTACCGTCCAGTTCGATATTGTACCACTACCTCCTGTGCTTGTAACGCTTACTCCTAGAGACCCTGTTGTTGTATTATATGAGGTGACTTCACCAACCATATAATTAGAAGGGTTTCCATTTTCTTGGATTACTACAGATTGTCCTGTTTCAAATGATAAACCTGCTTGTGTGGTTAATGTTGTACTGCCTGTTCCTATTGTTAATTGTGTTGTTGAAGTGCCGTCTCTTGATCCTAGCTGTCTGTCTACTGCCGAAATACCAGCCTCTGTTAATGCAGCATCGTAAGAACTATCTCCGACATAACCTCCGTTACCGTAATCTACAGCGCCACCGTTCCAAAACGCTCTTATCTTAACTGGAGTGTTAACTTCAAAGTCTATGGTCATATCACCAACAAGATCGTCAGTATCAAACTCAAAAACTCTTATACCTACATCTTCTCCAATGTTTACAACGTCCCCACTAAATACAGTTTCCTGAAATGTCTCAGGCTGAACGTATGGGCTAGGCCCACTTGTAGCACCTGTATCACCGTCAGGTGAAGGAGCGACATAAGCGGCAGGTTGATCTGGTAGGTTAGTATTAGTATACGTGCCATCTGTTGCAGGCTCATCCGTTGGAGTGTCTACAGCCTGATTAAAGTCGGACGCTATAGATTCAGGCTTACCCTCATTGTCTGCTATGACGTAGAAAGGTGACCTTACATTCATTTTTATTGCTTCTGATTTTGTAGCCATACTATCTTATTGTTATACTCTTTCCTTCTGTATTTATTCCTGCCTCTTTTAAAATAACTAAAATCTGCTCTTTTATATCTTTGATAATTGCACTAGTAGGTTTAAATGCTTCTTTTTTCTTTTCTATTGCCTCACTGACGAAGTTTACTCTAGAGCCATATTTGTACCCATTGCTAAATAAATTCTGCACTATTAAGGGTGCTTTGTCTGCTGCTTCTGATTCAGGTCTCCCTAGCTTCCTTACCATCCAATCAAATATATCATCTACATTAGCAACGACACTGGAACTACCACCTTTATCAAATGGTAGTAGATTTTTATACCTGGGCAATCCAGTAATATTTACTACATACTCGTCAGCACTTCGCTCTTCTACAAGTGTAAAACTTTCGGCCAATTCACCTGTGTAGTTTATCGGCATTCTGTTTTCACGGTTCCTCCTAATTTCCGTCCGCAAAGACTCAATCAGGACGTTTCCGTGCTGCTTTATATATTTTTCAAGATTGGTGTATTTTAGCTGCATTACGAACCATCTCTATTGATTAGGCCCATATCATTGTTAGGAATAAGCACATTTAAACTCATCGTCCAACCTGTAAGCAAGTTTTCATATTTATCCTGGAA
>Ga0181400_1001055_pt1 | contig 11670 bp, 4 predicted proteins | sample 23SPOviralmetaG_FD_130129 | JGI IMG/M metagenome (GOLD analysis project Ga0181400, IMG submission 130129) | Marine viral communities from the oligotrophic San Pedro Time Series (SPOT) site, San Pedro Channel, CA, USA - 23 SPOT_SRF_2011-06-22 | ecosystem: Environmental > Aquatic > Marine > Strait...
ACTTCGGTTACTCAGTTGCTGCTACTGCTGATAAGATCATTGTTGGTGCGTCTTATGATGACGACAACGGAACTAACTCTGGTTCAGTCTATGTCTATGATGCCAATGACCTTTCTGCTCAACCGACTAAACTAACAGCGTTTGATGGTGCGACGGGTGATCAATTCGGCAAATCAGTTGCTGCTACTGCCGATAAGATCATTGTTGGTGCATATCTTGATGACGACAATGGATCTGACTCTGGTTCAGTTTACGTCTTTGACGCAAATGACCTTTCTGCTCAACCGACTAAACTAACAGCGTTTGATGGTGCTGCGAGCGATAGATTCGGTATCTCTGTTGCTGTTGCTGCTGATAAGATCATTGTTGGTGCATATCTTGATGACGACAATGGATCTGACTCTGGTTCAATCTATGTTTATGACACCAATGACCTATCTGCTACACCAACGAAACTAACATCTTTCGATGCTGCTGCAGGCGATAAATTCGGAGAAATTATTGCTACTGCTGCCGATAAGATCATTGTTAGTGCGCCTCGAGATGACGACAACGGGACTGACTCTGGTTCAGTTTACGTCTATAACGCAAATGACCTGTCTGCTACACCGACTAAACTAACAGCGTTTGATGGTGCTGCGAATGATCAATTCGGTTACTCAGTTGCTGTTACCGCTGATAAGATAGTGGTTGGTGCACGTCTTAATGACGACAACGGAACTAATTCTGGTTCGGTCTATGTCTATGACGCAAATGACCTGTCAGCGCAACCAACAAAACTAACAGCGTTTGATGGTGCTGCGAGCGATTTCTTCGGAGGTTCAGTTTCAGCGAATGTTGCTCCATCTGCACTCAATGATGTCACAGTAACACAGTCTGATAACGTATTCACAGTAACACCAGGAACTGCTGACGCCGACTTCCAGTTGCGCATTACAGCGACTGACAGCGAAGGTAATGCGACTTCAGTAACTTCTGACTTTGACTTTACATATGTCAACCAAGCACCATCGGTCGCTGGCATTGATGCAGCATATACACTGACTCAAGGTCAGGGTACTGTGATCACTGCTGCGGCAACTGATCCTGAAGGTGATGCGGTTACTTGGTCGTTTGAAGAAGTAATGTCTGAATCGAATTATGTGATTGTCGGGGCACATGGCAACTCTGGTGCAGTCTATGTCTACGATGCCAACGATTTATCTACTCAACCAACGAAACTAACAGCATCTGACACTGCGACGGGTGATTTGTTCGGGAGTTCAGTTGCTGCTACTTCGAATAAGATCATTGTTGGTGCATCATATAAAGAGTCTAACACTGGTGCTGTCTATGTCTATGATCTGAACGATTTATCTGCTCAACCAACGAAACTAACAGCATTTGACGCTGCCACGGGCGATTACTTCGGTCGACCAATTGTTGCTACTGATGATAAGATTTTCATTGGTGCAAGATATGATGACGACAATGGATTTAGTTCTGGTTCAGTCTATGTCTATGACGCAAATGACCTGTCAGCACAACCGACTAAATTAACAGCGTTTGATGGTGATAATGGCGATTTGTTCGGAACTCTTGCTATTAGCGGAGACAAATTGGTTGTTGGTGCTTCGCAAGACGAAACCGATAATAACATCGCTGGATCTGGTTCAGTCTATGTTTATGACATAAATGACCTATCTGCTCAACCAACAAAACTAACTGCATTTGATGCTGATACAAATGATTACTTCGGTGTATCAGTCGCTGCTACTGCTGATAAGATCGTCGTTGGAGCATATGGCGACGACGACAATGGATCATTGTCTGGTTCAGTTTATGTCTTTGACGCAAATGACCTATCTGCTACACCGACTAAACTAACAGCATTTGATGGTGCTGCAAATGATTATTTCGGTAATTCAATTGCTGCTACTGCCGATAAGATCTTTGTTGGTGTATATAACGACGACGACAACGGGACTAATTCTGGTTCAGTCTATGTCTATGACGCAAATAACCTGTCAGCACAACCAACGAAACTAACTGCGTTTGATGGTGCTGCGACCGATTACTTCGGTCTCTCAGTTGCTACTAATGATGATAAGATCTTTGTTGGTGCACTGTTTGACGACGACAACGGGACTGACTCTGGATCGGTTTATGTTTTTGATGCCAATGATCTGTCAGCGCAACCAACGAAACTAACAGCGTTTGATGGTTCTGCGGGCGATTATTTCGGATCGTTCAATGGTGGAGTTATTGCGACTTCTTCGTCATCATCGAACCTGAATGGCACTACTGTAGCACAATCTGATAACGTGTTCACGGTAACGCCAGGAATGCAAGATGCTGACTTCCAGTTGCGTATTACAGCGACTGACAGCGAAGGTAATGCGACTTCGGTCACACCAACGTTCGCTTACGACTTTGTCAATCAACCGCCAGTCATCTCTAATGTCGATGCAGCATATACGCTGACTCAAGGTCAGGACACTGTGATCACTGCTGCTGCAACTGATCCAGAAGGCGATGCGATCACTTGGTCGTTCGAAGAAGTTAAATCTGGTGCGAGTTATGTGATTGTTGCTTCACGCGGTGACGACGACAACGGGAATGCCTCTGGTTCAGTCTATGTCTATGACGCCAATGACCTTTCTGCTCAACCGACTAAACTAACAGCATTTGATGGTGCTGCGGATGATTATTTCGGAGAAAGAGTTGCCGTTACTGATGACAAGATATTCGTTGGTGTGTTTCGCGATGACGACAACGGATCTAACTCTGGTTCCGTTTATGTCTATGACGCAAACGATCTGTCTGCTCAACCAACTAAACTAACTGCATTTGATGGTGCTGCGAATGATCAATTCGGTGTATCAGTTGCTGCTACTGCCGATAAGGTCTTTGTTGGTGCGATTGGTGACGACGACAATGTATCTAACTCTGGTTCAGTTTACGTCTATGATGCCAACGACCTATCCGCTCAACCAACAAAAATGACCGCACCAGATGCCGAGTCCGGAATGGAGTGGGGATCTTCAATATCTTGTTCAGGCGATAATCTGATTATTGGTGCATTTAGAGATAATAATTTCGCTGGTTCCGTTTATGTTTATGACGCAAACGATCTGTCAGCGCAACCAACTAAACTAACAGCATTTGATGGTGCTGCGAATGACAGGTTCGGTTCCTCAGTTGCTGCTACTTCTGATAAAATAATTGTTAGTGCACCTAGAGATAATAATTTCGCTGGTTCAGTTTATGTCTATGACGCGAATGATCTGTCTGCTACACCGACAAAACTAGCAGCGTTTGATGGTGCTGAGGGTGATTACTTTGGTAAGTCAGTTGCTACTGCTGCTGATAAGATCCTTGTCGGTGCATATGATTCAGTCTATGTCTATGATACTAACGATTTATCTGCGACACCAACGAAACTAACAGCGTTTGATGAGAATGATTACTTCGGTGGTTCAGTTGCTGCTACTGCTGAAAGAATCGTTATTGGTGCAGATGGTGATAATACTGAAGCAGGTGCGGTCTATGTTTATGACGCAAACGATCTATCTGCGCAACCAACTAAGTTGACAGCGTTTGATGGCGCTAATTATGATTCGTTCGGTTTCTCAGTTGCTGCAGTTTCTGCACCATCCGCATTAAATGGTGTAACAGTATCACAGTCTGATAACGTATTCACTGTGACTCCAGGAACTGCCTCTGCCGACTTCCAGTTGCGCATTACAGCAACTGACTCGGAAGGTAATGCGACTTCAGTAACTTCTGACTTCACACTGGATTACGTCAACCAAGCACCAGTAGTCATGGGCATTGAATCTGCTTATACACTGACTCAAGGTCAGAACACTCAGATAGTTGGTCTTGCAACTGATGCTGAGGGCGAAGATATTACTTGGTCGTTTGAAGAGGTTCTTGGTGGATCTTCGGGTTATGTGGTGGTTGCCGCCCTTGGAGATGATGGATACGATGGTTCGGTCTATATCTATAACTCATCAGATTTATCTGCAACTCCGACTAAGTTAGATACTCCAGCAGGTGCCACAAATTTCTTTGGAAGGGATTTCGAAATAATTGGAGACAACCTTATTGTTACTGCTGATGGTGATGATACGTTAGGCAACGATGCTGGTGCAGCTTTCGTTTACGATATGACTGATCTATCTATTTCGCCGACAAAAATTACTGCACCTGATGGAGCATCAGGAAATAAATTTGGATATTCAGTCACCTCATCTTCTGATAAAGTAATTATTTCTAGCAGAGCGGTGGGTAAAGTTTATGTCTATGATGCCAATGACCTCACTGCGACTCCAACGATATTAACGGGCGAAACAAATGACTTTGGTGACAAAGTTACGTCGAATTCGAATTATATCTTTGTTTCTGATCCATTCAATAATCACGGCGGTAATAGAACTGGATCGGTTTATGTTTATGATATTGATTCATTATCTCTTGTTACTGAAATTGAGCATCAGGCGAGCACTACGGCATACTTCGGTAAAGCATTGAGCGCCAACGAAGAAAAACTTGCAGTCGGTGGGTGGATTGCTGGTCTTGTTTATGTTTACGATCTCAATAATCTATCATCAACCCCAGAAACAACAATTTATGGATACGCATCCCATAAGTTTGGTATATCAGTTGGACTAAGTGATAATAAACTTGTTGTCGGTGCTTCAGACCAGAGCAAAGCTTACGTTTATGATCTGGCCAATCTTCCTGAATATGCGAATTACCAAGATGACCTAAATCCAAATTCAAGTTTCTATCTGGGTCGACTAGATCCTACAAATGAACCAACTTCAGATGATAGATTTGGATACTCTGTATCAGTCAATGATGATAATATTGTTGTTGCGGCGTATGGTGATAATAATAATACAGGTTCCACATACGTTTATGACGCCAACGACTTATCTGCTACACCAACGATATTGACTGCGTTTGATGGTGCTGAAGGCGATACTTTTGGATCAGAAGTGGTTAAGATATTTGATATTTCTCCAACATCTGCGCTCAACGGCACTATCGTAGCACAGTCTGATAACGTGTTTACGGTAACGCCAGGAACAACTGACGCTGACTTCCAGTTGACCTTTAAAGCAACTGACACTTCTGGCAATGTAACGTCAGTAACTTCTGACTTTGACTTTACATATGTCAACCAAGCACCAGTTGTTGCTGGTATTGAATCTTCGTACTTGTTAAGTGCGGGTGGAGATGCTGAGGTAATTACTGCTGCTGGATCTGATGTAGAAGGTGACGCAATTACTTGGTCGTTTGAAGAAGTATTGGGTTCTACTAGCGATCGATATGTAATCGTTTCAGCACCTGTTGAAGACATTCCGGAAGATGGTTACAATTCTGGTTCGGGTGCAGTATACGTTTACGATGCTAGCGATCTCTCAGTATCGCCAACTAAATTGACAGTACCGAGACCTGCATCAGAACCATCAAGTTTGTTTAGTATTGGACATTATAATGTTGATGGATCAAATTATTACCTAGCAGATGACCATGTTCGAGTCGAATCAAGCGCGCAAGCAGATTATATTGTAAACCAATTTAATCAAGCGGTGTCTAACTTAGGTTCTGATGATTTCATAGCTAGGGTAGAATTCTTCGGCATCAATGGTAGATCTCTCGGATATCGCGGAAAATCAGGCGGATTGTACATTCCTTCTTGTGAGAAAGTCATCGACGGATCTATTGTTAGAGTCAAATTTAATAGTGAATTCGTGCCAAACGGATCTCAGTGGTGGCAATCTAATGGCGGTGGTTCTGGTAACTTCGACAGTCTTTCTGCAGACTTCTACGGGGTAACTGGAATAAAATTCTTCAAGAAACCATCGGATAACGGCGCTAACGATAATGATATCGTACATTCTGTCGGTACATTCGAGGACGGTACTAATGCGTACAAGCAGTTCGGTCATTCTGTTGCAACTGTTGGCGATAAGATTGTTATTGGTGCGTATGCTGCAAATTCTTTTGCCGGAGAAGCATATGCCTATGATGCGAATGACCTTTCTGCTGCGCCAGTAAAGTTGTTACCAACAAACCCGAATGACGATGATAATTTTGGTATGTACATCGCAACGACAGACGATAAGATAGTTATCGCCGCGCCTATGGATGATGACACTGCTTCTAATTCAGGTACTGTGTATGTCTATGATGCAACTGATCTTTCTGCTGCTCCGACATTAATTACTGGAGAGGCATCAGATCATTACAACTTAGGTTCGGGATTGGCAACAACATCCGATAAGATCTTTATCTATGCAAGAAACTATGACGGTGGAAACGAGAACAATAAGGTTTTAGTTTATAATACTAATGATCTATCTTCTCCATCAACGACTATTAATCATCCAGAAGGTCTTACTGGTGTTCAGTTTGGTCGGAACCTTGCTGCATCATCATCTTATTTGATCGTAGGTTCTTATGGAGAATCTTCTTCATCGGGTGCCGCTTATGTCTATAATATGAGCGATCTATCTGCAACGCCAACGAAACTTCAACCAGCAGGTCTCCAGGCGAGCGATTATTTCGGAAATTCGGTTGCAGTAAATGATGACGTCATTGTTATTAGTTCTAGAGGCGAAGATGATAATGGAAGCAATTCCGGAGCGGTTTATGTTTATGACGCAAGCGATCTATCTGCAACGCCAACGAAACTTATTGGCGAAGCATCTGGCGATTACTTCGGGGAATCAATTTCCGCTTCATATAACAAAATAATGATTGGATCTTGGAGAAAGGATTCGAAAACGGGTTCTGCCTATATTTACGATTCTAGTAACTTATCTGCAGCACCAACAGTTCTTTCTGGTCCTGTAGCAGATTCTAGATTCGGTTGGTCTAGTACTGCAGCAGTTTCTGCTCCTCCTTCGCAGTTCAACGGCACTACCGTAGCACAATCTGATAACGTGTTTACGGTAACGCCAGGAAGCGAAGAGACTTCGTTCTCAATGAGATTTACTGCGACTGATGCGAATGGTAATGCTACAACAACGACTTCTGCCTTTACGGTTGAAGAAGCGTCAGAACCTGCTATTGCTTCGTATGTGTTCGCGGATGGCAATCCAGACGATTCGATTAGATTATCGGACACTTCGATAGGTAACTTCGGTTCTGATGATTTCACCATAGATTTCTGGGTTAAGAGCGACGGCAATTCAGAACAAGTTATGTCGAAAAGAGATCCAATGGTATATAATAATCAATCTTGGGAGGTAGAACTATCAGGCGGTTTGATGAATTTAAGGCGCTATAATAATGGTTATAGCGTCACAACTATCTTTATCGGTTCTGTTCAAGCAGAAGTCTGGAATCATGTTTCCATCACTAGATATGGAGGTGATATTACAGGGTCAATTTATAACTCTTCCACGCAACAAACGAATCAGCGAACTGAATCATTAGGTGGTGGTTTCCGAACTTCAAATCATCCGCTTGAAATTGGTGGTATGGAGGCTAATTTCAATGGATTCCTAGGTAAACTAGCGGATATTCGAATCTCTAATGCTGCAGAATATCACACGAATGGAGTATACTCATATACTCCGCCTACTGCCGGATTGCCAGTCACAGCAAATACTGTTGCGTTAATTAGAAGTATGGCAGAAAACGAAACAGGATCATCTTCTGCCGGTGTAGGATTTGTAGATTATTCGGGGAATACTGATATGACTCTACAGGGCAACCCTACTATAGATACTAATGACACTGTTCCACCAGAGTAGGTTTCGTTTAATTTGACTTATAAGGCACCTTCGGGTGCCTTAAGGCACCTTCGGGTGCCTTTTTCTTTTGTAACACGTATAAATAACCGTATATAATTTTTTGGGATTATCAGAAAAATGACAGACGTACGAATTTCACAACTTGACGAACTCCGAGATGTAGCAGATGATGATGTTCTGATTGTTAACGATAAAAGCGACGGCAACAAAACTAAGGTTACGCGCAAGAAAGATCTCCTCTATGGTCTCTCTAGGAATATCGCTGACGATGGACCAAACGCTATTATCAATCAAGACCTTATCGTAAACAACGATATTCTCCTTGACGGTGACATTAAAACTACCGGATCAATTACATTCGGTATGCTTACTGATCATGTCAATCAAACTTCAGTTCTAGGTTTTATCGACAATCCCCAAGACATTTACACTCACGACTCAGTTATTCCTACAGCGAAAGCAATTAGAGATTACGTTGGCGGTACACTCGTCTCCATGAACTCTGTTGATTCTTCGATGATTGTAAATCACATCAATATCGCCTACGATAGTTTTTATACATTATTCCAACAAACAGATAGCGGAATTATTATTCTAGGCGAAAGAATTACAAACATCGAGTCACATTTAAACCTAATAGATTCTGATTATATTTTAAACGCAACTGCGACAGCAAGAGACGAACTTCGCGCATTGATCGAATTGAACGATAGCGGTATATTAGTTCTTTCTGAAAAGATCACTTCTTTGCAGAGTTCATTAACTGGTGGCGGCGATTCTGCTTTTTCAAGTGCGATTGAAGAATTAAGGACAAGAATTAATCAAGACAGCGATAGATTAACAATCGAATCTCATAAGATTGTTAATTTGAGATCTGACCTCGAGTCATTCGATTCAGATTTGGGTGTAAGAATTAATGCGAATGCCGCAGCAACTGACGAACTCAGAACAAGAATTAATCGTGATAGTGATGGACTTGCAATTATTTCTGAACAAGTTACTGCATTAGAAGCATCACTAACAGAAGGCATTGATTCAGACCTTGTATTACAGGTTTCAGGCGATGCAATTAATGAACTCAGGGTACGTATTAATCAAGACAGTGATTCGCTGGTAGCATTATCCGAAGATGTTTCGAACCTTTCCATTAGTTTGGACGACTTGCGCGATAGTGTAAGCGCGAATGGTACTGCGGTCAGTCTTCTTAGAACAAGAATTGAACAAGATAGCGGTAGGTTGTCCATACTGTCTGAGAGTTTCGATTCAGTTTCTGCAAAACTTGACTTGTTCGACTCTGCGTTTGTTACTTCTGCGATGGCGACTGCTATTGATGGAATACACACAAGGATCAACGACGACAGCGATGGACTTGCAATTATCTCTGGCAAGGTAACAAACCTAGAAGCATCACTGACCGAAGGTATTGATTCAGACCTTGTACTACAAGTTCTCGGAAGTGCAGTAGAGGATCTCGAGACTCGCATCGAACGCGATAGCGATCGTCTCACCGTTGAGTCGCAAAAGATAGTAGACCTAGAAGTAAATTACAACAATCTGGCAGATAGTGTAAGCGCAAACGGAACTGCGTTCAACGAACTCAAGACAAGAGTTGATGCAGATAGCGATAAACTGAGTGTTGTATCTTCAGACATCACATCTTTGTCAGCATCAATTAATGATTCGGCGACAGGATTATCAGCAAATGCTTCAGCAGTATCAGCATTGACTGCTACCGTCGACAACTTAGGGAATGCTTCTGCTGTTTATGCTTTAGATCTGGACGTGAATAACCATATCGCAGGTATTCGTTTGGACAATGACGGCAACACCGCAAACTTCTCAGTAACTGCTGATACATTTAAGATTATTAATGCATCAGACAATGAGATTCAACCGTTCACTGTTGATGGTGATCAAGTTCAACTTTCTAACGCGACTGTTACTGGGGCGCTAGATATAACCACGACAGAAACAGGCGTTGGTTCGATGACAATTAAGGGTGACCTGATCACTATCAGAGACGCAGGTTCTAATATTCGTGTCAAACTTGGTAAGTTGTCATGAGTTATGGGGTAGAAATCCGCAATAACAGCGATAATTTGATTATTGGTTTAAATAGTGATGTAACTAGTTTAATCGCTTATGACGACGGTCTTACTATTGCTCAGGGAGCAAGTCTTACTGTAAATATTTCGGATGTACGAAATACTGATCAGTTTGTTGTGTATACAACTCAATTATTAATGCAAGAAGCGCCTTCTGTTTCCAAAGGTAATGGCACTGTAACGTTCACAAACAATTCATCTTATTTCTCTACGTCAGAATTCCAATATTGGGTCTTTAGGAAAGGTTAATATGTCATATGGATTAGAGATACAAAACTCTTCAGGCAATATTATTATTGATGATAAATATGCTAATACTTTAGTCAATTCTAGTGGTATTGCTAGTAAAGGATCTGCTGCAGGTTTTATCAATCAAAATTCAGTATTCCTTGGAGGAGACTTGTTATGGGCATCTCCATATTACTCTGGCACTGTCGCAGCGAATGATTTTATTGCTGTCAGTTATACATGGTTTAATCCAGGATCGGGCAATATACAATTAAGGTCTTGGTGCGACGGAGACTATAGTGCATTATCTGATAGTCAATGTGCAGATGAAATAAAGTGGTATAGAACGTCTGGGCTCATAACTCCTAATCCTAGCACATCCGGATATGGTTTAGAAATTTATGATGAAAACGGTAATGTCAATTTCACATCAAACACCGGAGAATTTATAGAAGTTGTTTCAAGTGGGAGGGCTATTCCTGGTTTTGGGACCGCTATCTTTAATGCTCCTGCAGGAGAAAATATTAGAGATTACTATGTTGCGGTGAATAATTTTTTTGAATTTGAAGAAAGTAATGTTGCTTCATATACAAGAGCTTTCTATGACAACACCTACAATAGAATACTCGTTACCACAAATGTTTTAGAGTTTAGATATCTTATAGGGAAAGTAATAACATGAGTAATAAATGGGCATATACAAATCTGGAAACTGGTGAATGCATACATGTAATGTCTACGTCCTTGAATTATAATTATCAGATATCCGAAGGTGATTCTGATGGCGTAGGAAATCTAATACATAGTCTAAATGGAATTTCTGATTGGCAGGATTATCCTACAACGAAGTATTGGGACAATGAATGGAAAAATAAACCATCTAAACCAGGCGAGTATTACTATTGGACTTTGTCTGGATGGCAATTTGATAGCAATAAATTTTGGACAGATCTAAGGATCGAAAGAAACAACAAACTTGCGATGTCAGACTGGACTCGTATGGACGATAATGGACTAGACGATGACGATCGTGAGATATGGGCAATCTATCGTCAAGCATTAAGAGATATCACAGAGAACCTAGAAAGTATTGAAAGTCTAGATGATGTACCTTGGCCAACGAAACCAGAGTAAATTATGCATAATCATTTTTTGGATAAAAACCGAAGGCATATAAATCTTCGTACAGCAAAAATACAAGGGATTCTTCCAGAATACTTTGCAGCATCTTATCCAAAATTTATTTCTCTGTTAGAAAGTTATTATGATTTCATGGATTCTGACGGTTCTTCGGCAGAGATGCTTAACCACCTATTCGCTTCTCGCGATATAAACGAAACCGACATTACTCTTCTTTCATTTATCGAAGACGAACTACTTCTGGGCGAAGCATACTTTCAAGGGTTCTCCAAACCGGATGCTACGCCAGAAGAACGCGAAACACAGTTACGTGCTGCTGCTAATTTCTCAAGTGTTATGTTCCGTTCAAAGGGAACTCGTTTTGCTATCGAATGGTTCTTTCGTTCGTTCTATGGTTTGGACGCTGAAGTCATATACCCAAAAGAAAATATATTTAAGATTGG
>Ga0181400_1001056_pt1 | contig 11660 bp, 11 predicted proteins | sample 23SPOviralmetaG_FD_130129 | JGI IMG/M metagenome (GOLD analysis project Ga0181400, IMG submission 130129) | Marine viral communities from the oligotrophic San Pedro Time Series (SPOT) site, San Pedro Channel, CA, USA - 23 SPOT_SRF_2011-06-22 | ecosystem: Environmental > Aquatic > Marine > Strait...
ATCTGGCCAAGAACAAGAACAAGAAGAATCTGGCCAAGAAGAACAAGAATCATCTGGCCAAGAACAAGAAAGAATGAATAACACTGAGACAGATGGTGATGGTGAAGAAGTAAAAGAACCAGAAACCACTGATTCATTTAATGAATCATTAAAAGAAAATACGGTCCTTGACGATAATACTTCTTACCTAAATAAAATTCCTTTTAAAAAGTTTAAAAAGACAATAAAAACATGGAAAGACTTAAGGGCTGAACGTACAAAAGAATACGAAAATATGTTTGAACGGTCTACTGAATCAGAATATATAAGTGAAAAAATGTTCAGTGAATATTGTGGTAATAAAGCTAAATTTGCTGAATGGATGAAAGAAAAAGAAAAAGTGGCAATTCAGATTTGGCGCGAATTTGAAAGAAAAAAGAGCGCTTGGGAATATTCAAGATCTTCTGTTGCCAAAACAGGTAATATTGACGTAAACAAATTACATAAGTTTAAATTCGATGATCAACTTTTTAAAAGTATTAGCGTTAATGCAGATGGTAAAAATCATGGTTTAGTTTTCTTTTTGGATTGGTCTGGCTCAATGAATTATCAAGCAGGAGATATGATAACGCAATTGTCTTATCTTACTATTTTTTGCAGAAAGGCGAAAATACCTTTTGAAGTTTATACATTTACATCTCTTTCAGACGATAAATCTTTAGCAATAGGAAATACTATTGACGTAAGAGATTTAACTATTATAAAGCAGTTAGACAGTAATATGAATGAAAAAGAATTTAAAGAAACTTTATTTTATTTGTATATTAATGCCAACAACAAGTATTTTTCTGGACTTTCTGAATATGACAGAATGGGTGGTACACCTACAATAGAAACGTTATTGTATGCCGTAGATATTTTAGAAGAATTTGTTTCTGCTAATAATATTCAAAAACTTACTACTATGATACTTTCAGATGGCGAACCTAATATGATGAGAGCTTTAACTTCTGAAGGCAAAAGTACTTTTTTAAGAAACAAAGCAAAACTAAAATTAAAAAATAAGTATATTGATTTTAGTGGATGTACATTAGATATTGCTATGATGTTGACTAAAGAACTCAGCAATATGATTCCTAATAATAACGTGATTGGTTTCTTTCTACCGAATCATAAAAGAGACTTACAACGCAAAATTGCAAAGATGGCAAGCGTTAAAACTTCAGATTATAAGGCAGAACTAAAAAAGAATGGAGTAATTTCTGCAGATAATGAGTTTGGATATGATACATTTTTTGTCTTGCCAACTGAAAATAACACAAATGAAGATCAAGAGTTCGAATTTGATACCACTAAGCTTGACATGAATAAGAAAGGTGCACAGAACAAATTAGCAAGACATTTTTCAAAGTTTAATTCAGAAAAAAAGAAAAAAAGAATTTTTGTAAATCTTTTAACAAACAAAATTGCATAAGGTATTGATAATTAATAATTAAAAAAAATAAAGTAGTTCTTTACTTTTTGTCGCAGAAATGATATAATATATACATAATCAAGATAACAACAACAACAAAAAATAAAATGAATATTACAACAATCGTAGAAGAAATAATCAATGAGTCCTCCAGTGCAACAAATGTAAAAAGATCAACTATTGCTAGAATTGCACATGAAAAGTATAATCTTCCCTGGCAACAAATTGGAAACGAATTAGCAAGCGATTCTCGCAGAGTCGGTAGAGGTTTATACGATTTATCTAATTATTCACCATTTACTAAGGGTGGCAAAATTCAACAAGTAACACCGACACCAAAACAACAGCCCATGCCAAAGACAACAGAAACCGAAATGAATTTATCTACTATTTCTTCAGTAAGAAATCAAGATACATATATTCCAGAACGTGATGCCAGTTTTATTCCTTGGGGTAATTACTATGATGTTGAAAAAATATTGAAATCTGGAATGTTCTTTCCAGTTTATATCGCAGGTATGTCTGGAAATGGAAAGACCCTTTTTGTAGAACAAGCGTGTGCAAAATTAAAACGTGAGTATATCAGAGTTCAAATCAGCCCAGAAACTGACGAGGATGATTTGCTTGGTGGTTGGTCACTTATCGACGGAGAAACCACTTTTCGCGAAGGCCCAGTAATTAAGGCAATGAGAAATGGTTCTGTTCTTCTTTTGGATGAACTCGACAGAGGCACAAACAAAGTTATGTGTATTCAATCTGTATTGGAAGGTAAGCCAGTTATGATTAAGAAAACCGGTGAGGTGGTAGCACCCCTTGAAGGTTTCAATGTAATTGCTACAGCAAACACTAAGGGCAGAGGTTCCGATGATGGACGTTATTCTGCTGCGACAATTATCGACGACGCATTCCTTGAAAGATTCGCGATTACTATAGATCAGCCTTTCCCATCTTTGACGGTTGAACAAAAAATCGTCAACAGCCATGCTGAAAAATTTGGAGTGAATGAGCCAGAATTTATGCAAACTTTAGTTTCTTGGGCAAGCACTATTCGTAAAACATTTGAAGAAGAAGGTTGCGAAGATGTAATTTCAACTAGAAGAATCTGCGGAATTATCAAAACATTTTCAATCTTCAATGATCGCATGAAGGCAATTCAACTTTGTATTTCTCGTTTTGACGAAGAAACAAGAGATGCATTTTTAGAGCTCTATAAAATGATTGAAACTAATCCTCTACCAGCAGTCGAAACTGAACAGGAAAATACTCAGAATCTTCCTCGGGATAACGCTTAATATTTTATCGGACTAGAGGGTTTTTGTTGTTGATTACTTGATTGTTGTTTCCCTCTAGTCCGATTTTTTTTTATTTACAACAGTCACAAAATTTGATATAATAAACATTATGAAAAATAAAACATCAGAAAATGGAATAAAATACGATTCTGATAAACCAAGATTTGGTTTATTTCCGCCTCATGCGTTAGAGGCGACTACTGAAATTCTTACATTTGGTGCAAAGAAATATTCGCCAGATAATTGGAAAAAATTAGATAACCTAGAAGAAAGATATTTTGATGCATGTATGCGACATATGTGGGCAATTAAAAAGGGCGAAAGAAATGATCCTGAGTCGGGTAAATCTCATTATGCTCATGCAGCTTGTTGCATCATGTTTCTTCTCGAAAATGAATTAACAAAAGAAGATATTACAATATAAATTCTTTTCTAACAAAAACTAAAAAATATATATATGAAACTAAGTAACGATACAATTGATAAATTGGCAAACTTTGCCGCAATTAACTCGAATCTAGTCCTTAACGCGGGTAATACCATTAAGACTATTTCAGAGGCTAATAACATTATGGCTAAAGCCGAAGTTACAGAAAACTTCCCTTGCCAATTTGGAATTTACGACTTGAATGAATTTTTAGGTGCAGTAAAGTTAGTGGAAAATGCTGAAGTGAAATTGACAGAAAAGACTGCCGCAATGAGCAATGATGACACTGCAGTAAAATATCATTCTGCGGATGTCGAGCTGTTAACGACACCTACCAAAGATCTACAGATGCCTGATGCAGATGTCGAGCTTACTATTTCAGAAAAGACTCTGAACAAAGTTCGTAAGGCAGCAGCCACATTGGGTCATTCAGTAATGTCAATCAAGGCAGAAGATGGTAATGTTTGTGTAGAAGTTATAGATCAAGATAGTTCTTCTGCAAATGTATTTTCATTAGATGTGGGAGAATGCGAAGAATCAGTTAAAGCAGATTGCAGATTTCTTATTTCTAATCTGAAGGTAGTAAAAGGAGATTATGTTGTAAAGGTTTCTGAGCAATTAATCTCTGAATGGTCACATGTAAATTCAAAGTTGACTTATTGGATTGCGCTAGAAGAAACTTCTTCTTTCGAGTAATACCTAACAAAAAACTGGGGAGGTGAAAGTCCTCCCTGCTTCTTTATCGAAAAAATATTTATATTATGAGAAAAATTGACAATTTAGTCTGGTGTGAAAAATATCGTCCAAGCAATATAGATGACTGTATTTTGCCAAAAGAAACAAAAGCGGTGTTCAGTCAGATAATCAAGTCTGGTAAATTACCCAATATGATGTTCGCTGGACCTCCAGGTTCTGGAAAAGGTTCTTCTGTAAATGCAATTTGTTGTCAATTGCAGCTTGATAAGTTATTTGTCAATTGTTCAGAAAATACAGGAATTGATACATTGCGTAACAAGATTCGGCAATTTGCATCTTCTTATTCTTTGTCTGGTGGGTATAAAGTTGTTATTTTAGACGAGTTTGATTATGCTACTGCTAATTTTCAAACTGCATTAAGGGGTTTTATAGAAGAATTCTCTAGTAATTGCAGATTTATTATTACGTGTAATTATAAAAATCGTATTATTGAACCCATTCATTCGCGATGTTCAGTGATAGAGTTTAGTGCGAATAAAAAGGTATTGGCTGAATTATCTAGTCAATTCATGAAAAGACTTAAGTTTATCTTAGACGCAGAAAACGTAAAATATCTGGATAAAACTATTGCTGAAATTATTATAAAACATGCACCAGATTGGCGTAGAATAGTAAATGAATGTCAAAGATATTCAAACTCAGGCGAATTATCTTTAGAGGCATTAGTCAGTGTAAAAGACGATTCTTTAAAATCTCTTATTGGATATTTAAAAACTAAAGAATTCAAAAAAATGAGATCTTGGGTTTCGGCTAATGCTGATTACGATGCAAATACAATTTTCAAACGTATATATGATTCTCTGTCTACCTTCGCTGATCCAAAAACGGTCCCTGAGGCCGTTCTAATATTAGCCGAATGGGAATATAAATCTGCATTTATGGCCGATCCTGAAATTTGTATGACTGCTTGTTTGACTGAATTGATGCGAGATGTAGAATGGAAATGAATCCTTTTGAAATTATAAAAAATGTAAGCATGGGTCGTAAAGGTCCAAACCTTTTAAAAGATTGTTCAGCATATAAAGAAGCGAATAATCTTGAATCTGCTGACAAAAATTATCCTGCGTTTATGGTAAATCGCGGTTTGTCTTATTTTGAAGATACTGTTTTTTTCGCTGCTGAAATAGATAAAAATTATCACCTTGAACCAAAAATGCAATATGATTTTTTTAGAAACGCATTGAATCCTCGCAAAAGATTTAGTAAATGGAATAAAAAACAGAAGCCATCTGATATTGTAAATTTATTAAAAGAGGTTTATGGTTATTCTACAAGAAAGGCAGAACAGGTTATAGACATTTTAAACGAAGAAGATATTAAAGAACTGAAGACATTTGTTAATAAAGGCGGGGTGCGAAAGAAATGATAAAATCCTTTAGATATCCGGGTTCTAAAGCTCGACATTTTGAGCTAATCAAAATGTTCATTCCACAAGACGTTGAAGTATATGAATTATTCGGCGGTTCAGGGTTTGTTAGTTTAAATGTAAAGAACAAAGCATTTTATAATGAATTGAATCCCAATATTTTCCGTCTTATGTATACGTTAAAAAACGGCGCATGGTCTGATTACTGTGCCGCGCTAAATATACTAAATTCATTTATATCTAAAGACGGTAGATTGAGTAAAGAAGAATATTATGCATATAGAAATCATGTAAATTCTTCATATTTTAAAGACCGATACGATCATGTAGGTAATTTTTCTTATTTACTTTTATCAGGTGAATGTATTAATTCTCTCGTCAGATTTGGACCAAGTGGGTTCAATCAAGGTTTTGGAGACAGAAAAAGTAAAAGATTTACTGAGCAGGAATTGAAAAAAATCCAAGACCGTTTAAGTCTAGTAGAATTAAGCAACTTAAGTTTCGAAGACGTAAACACTACGAAAAACCAATTATTATTCGTAGACCCGCCATATATTACAATGGGAAAAGTTTATGCTAATAATAGCTTAAATTTGGAAACGTTTTTCGATTATATTAATTCTTATGATGGCTCGGTTATCTATACCGATATATATGACGAAGAAATTATCAAGAATCTTAACGGTTTTAATTGCCATAAAATGACTATAATTAATAATACTATAGCACCGGGATCAAAAAAACAATGCAAACAAATTGAAGCGATATATTTTAAAAATACATCTAATTTACTTGCATTGGGCAGATTTTTTGTATGATAAATAATATTATTAGATGAGCGAAACAAATATTATAAAATGGACACCTGAACTTTTATTAGAGATTAACTTAAATTCTCCTGATGATTTTCTAAAAATTAAAGAAACACTTACGAGAATTGGAATTGAGTCTAAAAAAGAAGTACAGACTCTTTATCAATCTTGTCATATTTTACATAAAAAAGGCAAATATTATATTACGCATTTTAAAGAAATGTTGGAATTGGATGGTAAACTAACGAATCTGTCAAACGAAGATATCGCAAGAAGAAACACTATTGGAATTTTACTATCCGACTGGGGTTTATTAGAAATAGTAAATTTGAATAAAACTAAACCTAGAACATCATTAAAAAATATAAAAATATTAGCGTTTTCTAAAAAGGACAATTGGAATCTTAGGTCTAAGTATTCAATTGGAAAAACCTAATAAATAATTTTGTCGATGCCTTATGGGTCGGCGAATATAACTAAACTATAACTGTCTAATAGAAGAATAGTACTATGAATGAACAAGATGTAAGATTACTAGAGGCGTTTTTCGGAACACCTCTTAGAGATATAAACGCACAAGGTTACCCTCACTGGAACCTTATTCAAAAGGACGATGAAAATTCGATTCTTGAAATGGCCGTTGCAGGATATGCGCCAGAACAAATTAGCGTAAAGAAAGATCAAAATACGCTTATTATTACAGGAGATAATTCGTCTTACGATACCCATATTGATTACGTAAGAAAAGGAATTAGTTCTCGTAAATTCAATAAGGAATTCACCTTAGGGCAATATATTGATATAGCTAAAGTTGATATGCAAAATGGGCTGTTGATTATTGGGCTGAGGAAAAATATACCCGAAGAAAAGAAACCTAAAACATATGATATTGGATTTGAAAATAAATCACTTATCTGTGGATAATTAAATTGTATATTATGACATTAAAAAATGTCTATAAATGATTGTCTTAAAAAAGAATAGAGTAAAATCTATTCTTTTTTTTTATTTACAAAGGTCTAATAATTTGTTATAATTAGTATTATGTTAAAATTGAAAAATGGTTTTTATACTAATGTTCTTCGTAATAGAAATATGTTATATTATAGAGGATATGACGAGAACGGAAAACAGATATTTGAAAAAATCAAATACAAACCTACGGTTTATCTAAAATCTAAACGTACTGATACAAAATTCAAAAGTCCAGATGGGCTTGCACTCGAGCCACTGCAATTTGAATCAATGTCTGCTTTAAGGGAATTTCAACAGACGTATAAGGGCGTAAAAGATTACGAGATATGGGGTAATACTAGACATATTCCTGCATTAATTCAACATTTATTCCCTAAAGAAATAGATTTCAAGCGTGAAACAATTGACATAGGCAATATTGATATTGAAACATCTTTTTATACAGACCTAGGTGACAGAAAGTTTCCAGACTCAGAAAACCCATTAAATGCGATTTATACTTTATCTTATAAGTCAAGTAAGTCTAACACATATCATGCGTTTGGGATAAAGAATTACAAATTAAAAGATTCACGTATACCAGATTTAAATGTAGAATATCACGAATATAATACTGAAAAACAAATGCTTATGGCGTTTGTAGAATTTTTTGCATCAGAATATCCTGATATTATTACCGGTTGGAATTCTAACGCGTTTGATGTCCCATATATAGTGGGTCGCATTTCTCATGTATGCGGAGAAAATATTGCTAAAAAATTAAGCCCTTGGGGTATTATTAATAAAAGAGAAACATTTATTAAAGGTTCTCGTATTGTGTTTTTTGAGCTTGAAGGTATTTCTTCTATTGACTACATGGATTTATTCAAGAAGTTCTGTTTGCTTACATATGGGCAACAGGAGTCTTATGCTTTAGATCATGTTGCGTCTGTTGTTTTAGGTGAAAAGAAAATTGATTATTCTGAAGTTGAAAATCTTGAAGAATTATATCGTACTGATTTTCAAAAATATATGACTTATAACATCAAAGACGTAGAGTTAATTCAAAGGTTTGAAGACAAGTTGGGTTTGCTTAATTTAGTTACAATGATGGCATATAAAACCGGCGTTAATTTTTCAGATTGCTTAGGTACTACTGCAATGTGGGATTCTTTAATATTTCGCCACTTAGCTAGAAAAAATATTTGCATACCTCAACCTGGGGAAAATAATTCAAATGATGATAGAAAGGTACCTGGCGGTTTTGTTTCTGAGCCAGTTCCTGGTAAATATAAATGGATTATGTGCTTTGATTTAAGTTCACTATATCCTTCTGTTGCAAGACAATATAACTTATCATTTGATACTAAAACTAAGATTAAAATACCAGGTGTCAACCAAGATACAATTGTCAATTTCATGAATGGAGAACACGATTATGAAATACTAGATGATGTAACTTTTCCAGCAAATGGTGTCTGTTATAGAAGAGATAAACAAGGTATTTTCCCTGAGTTGCTAGATGGATTATACGAAGAACGTATTGAAATCAAAAACCAACAAATGGACTCTGAGGCTGAATATGAAAAAACTAAAGATAAACGCTTTGAAAAAATTATTGCAAATTGCGAAACATCTCAGTTAGCAATCAAAACACTAATGAATTCTGGGTATGGAGCATTTTGTAACAAATATTTTAGATATTACGATTATGATCTAGCGTCTGCAATTACTATGACTGGTCAAGCAATTGTGAAATATTCTGCTCGAATCATTGACGAAACGGTTTCTAACTTTTTAGGATTAAAAAATATTGAACAATTTAGTATTTACACAGATACTGATTCGTGTTATTTAAATGCTGAAAAAGTAATTGAAAAGTATAAACCAAAAGACCCAGTAAAGTTTTTAAATGAATTTGCTAAAAAAGTTGTAGATCCTGCTTTGGCTAAAGGTTACAATAAATTTTCAGAGAAAACAAATGCCTTTGATAGAACACTTAAGATGGATATGGAGTTGATCTGTGATTCTGCAATATGGGTTGCGGGTAAGAATTATATTTTATCTGTATTAGTAAAAGACAAAACGTGGTATGATAAACCTCAAATAAAAATGAAAGGTATTGCGGCAGTAAAATCTTCTACACCACAATTTTGCAGAGAGAAACTCAAAGAGTCTTTTAAAGTGATTCTTAATAAGTCGGAAACTGAAACTCAGCAGTTTATCAAAGACGTCAAAAAAGAATTCATAAAATTATCACCTCATGAAATAGCGTTTCCTCGTTCAGTTTCTAACGTTAAAAAATACACGAAAAAAGATTGGTTTATTAAAGGAACACCAATAAATTCCAGAGCCGCAATAGTGCACAATTGGTTTATAGATGAATTAGACATGGCAAATGAGGTGAAAAAAATTGATAATGGCGATAAAATGAAATTCATTCATTTGAAGGCACCTAACCCAGTTAAGAATCAAAACATTATAGGTTTTTCAAGATATATGCCCAAGCAATTTAAATTAGAAAAATATGTAGATAAGAACCTAATGTTTCAAAAAACATTTGTAGATGCAATTAAACATATTTTAGATGCAATCGGTTGGGACGTAGAAAAGAAGGCATCGTTAAATTCATTTTTCGGATAAAAATAAAAATAATAATAAGATATGAAAGATATAAAAAAAGAAATAGCAGAACTAAGATGGGAAGCAATGAATGGGAAACAAGTTAGACACGGAGACGTGGCTGAAGATATGCACATGATGCATAATTTTTATGGTGCAAAAAATGCCATGGGTAATTTGTCAAAAGATTTGCTAAAAGAATTCTTAGAATTTAGATTGCAGTTTATTCAAGAAGAATTAAACGAAACTACTAAAGCATTAAATGAAAAAGATGCAGAAGAAGTTGTCGATGGGCTAATTGATATAGTCGTAGTAGCCGTAGGAACTCTTGATTTGTATGATGTAGATTTTAAGAAAGCGTGGTTACAAGTATTAAATGCTAATATGAATAAAAAAGTTGGAGTAAAAAAAGAAAGACCTAATCCTTATGGACTTCCAGACCTTGTAAAACCAAATGGTTGGGAAGCCCCATGTCATAAAGACAATCACGGTAAATTTACGGAAATATCTTAATGCAATCTTTTACAATATTTAGCAGTATCTTTGATAATACTACGCAAAAGAAAAAAGAATTTAAATCATGGGAGTCTTTTGAATCTTTTTTGTATAAAATTTCAGAGATACCAGGTTATAAACCAAAAAAAGGCGAATATATTGATAAAAAGATTGCAACTCCTTTATTTTCTCCTGCAATATATAATGAAAATACGACGAGGGCGAATGCAAATGTAATAAAATGGGCAAAGTGGGCAGCATTAGATGTAGATGATTATGAAGGTTCTGCTGATGATGCTATAGCGCCATTTAAAAATTATTATTATGTTTGTTATTCTTCTGCGTCGTCTACAAAAGAGCATCCGAGGTTTAGATTAGTTTTCCCTCTACAATTTGATGTAAAGACAGAAAATATTAGACATTTCTGGTATGCGTTAAATACTGAATTTAATTCTGTCGGAGATCACCAATGCAAAGATTTAAGTAGAATGTATTATGTTCCTGCCAAATATAAAGGAGCATTTAATTTTATTTTTACTAATAAAGGTGATATAATAAATCCGCAAGAAATGATGCAAAAACATGATTACGTAGAAACATTCAAATCTAGTTTCGGTTCTAACTTTTCGGAAAAAATAAAAGCCAAGATGAAAGAATATCGCGAAACTAAACTTATTAATGACGATATTTCGTGGTCTTCTTACGAAGACTGTCCGTTTGTTTACAAAAAATGGTTAGTTGAATATCAGGTTATTTCTGAAACTGGATGGTATGCGGCAATGTACAAAATAATGTCTGGTATTGCTAATTCTGCCATTAAGGCCGGTTATCCTATAACACCTACAGAAATTGCTATATTATGTGAAGAAATTGATTCAGCAACAGGTAGTATACAAAAAACAAGATATGGTAATAGACCATATGAAGTTGAAGCAGCAAGAGCAATTGATTATGTTTTAAGTTCTTAAAAAAAGTTAAATTTTTAAAGGTTTTTATAAATGTTTTTCTAAGTTATTGAATATCAATACAGTATAGTAGTGTACTTTTATTGCGCTTTATGATATAATATATACATAATCAAGATAACAACAATAAATAAAAAAAATATGAAAACTTTAGAACAACACATAGAAGACTTGAATGCCAAGGCACAACAGTGGATGACAGAGGAACCTGGTCGTTGGGCGTCAGAGTATCACACTGATATGGATCATTGGGCAGAAATGGGAGTTGAAACCCCATCACAATTTGATCGTTACATGAACGAATGTAACTACTGGGATCTATATAAAGATATGCATGGTATTCGTCCCAGATGGGTAAAATTCTCAGAGCTTTCTGATGCAGAAGTTGAAACAATGTTTCAAGATCTTTGTAATCAATTGGAATCTGAAAATGCGCAAATGGCGGCAGAAGAAGAAGCTCGTCTTTTAGCAGAAGTTGAGCATAACAATATTATTACTGAAACATTAAAAGGAGGCAA
>Ga0181400_1001058_pt1 | contig 11621 bp, 9 predicted proteins | sample 23SPOviralmetaG_FD_130129 | JGI IMG/M metagenome (GOLD analysis project Ga0181400, IMG submission 130129) | Marine viral communities from the oligotrophic San Pedro Time Series (SPOT) site, San Pedro Channel, CA, USA - 23 SPOT_SRF_2011-06-22 | ecosystem: Environmental > Aquatic > Marine > Strait...
TCCTCGTCGAAAGTCTCAAGAATAACAATTACATCTACACCAAACGGATTTAATAAGTTCTATCAAATTTATGCTGCGGCAGATCGAGGTGATAATGAATATCTAGCAACAAGAATTGACTGGTGGCAACACCCAGATAGAGATGAAGCTTGGTATGATAGAGAATTAGCAAACTTAGGTTCAATTGAAGCATTTAATAAACAGTATGGAAATGAGTTCGTCAGCTCATCTAACCTCCTATTAGACCCAGTCGATATGAAGAAGATGAGAAAGAGAATGAAGCCCTATGTTTATCATGACTTTGATGAATTTGATTATATTTCAATTGATACAAAAGGTTTCTTAGAGTGGGATCCAGACTTTGATATTGATACTTGTAGAGACCCAGAAAACTTTTGGGTATTCTCAGTAGATATTGCAGAAGGTAATGGTGGTGACTCATCGGTAATTAATGTATTCCAGGTCGATCCAATGAATTATGAAGAAATTAAGAATGTGGTTAACCCTGGTGCAATGTACGATTTTTTTAAATTTACACAAGTCTGTAGATTTAGATCAAATGAACATGTAATTGAAGATTTCGCAAAAGTACTATATACTCTATCGGTCGATATATTCTATTCAGAGAATGTGAAGATGATTGTTGAGTATAATACTTATGGTACAGTACTATTCCAATACCTAAGAAGTATATTTCCACAAAGAAATGATTTCGATGATGAAATGGTAGTTAAATTTAAACATCGACATGATGGGAAATCATTAAAACCAGGTATTAAACTAAAATCTGACAATAAAGCTATCTTTTGCCAGAACTTTGCGAAATTGTATAAGATAAATAGATTAGATTTAACAGATGAAGTTACAGTGACGGAAGCTAGTCTTTTTGGTACTTTACCAAATGGAAGTTATGGAGCCCAAATGGGCAACGACGATGTGATAATGACTTGCATTACTGCAACAGAATTTTTTAATACAACGGATTACGCAGATTTCGTAGAGGAGCTCTTAGATTTCATTGACCCGGATCTTCACGATAAGATGGAAGCTATACTATTTAAAGATAGTGACCAACAAGGAGATTTACAATTTGATATTTATGACCTGCTTAAATAAATTTGCAGAAAGACAGGGATATATAATAAAAGAATAAAAAATAATAACGAACAATTATGGCATTAAGTCCTCAATTACTACAGTTCAAAAGCTCAGGCGTATATCGTCTAGAGTTTGACAAATCACAAACCGTGAACATTCCTGCTGAGACTATCAGGTTAGTTGTAGGTAGATCTAAAAAAGGTCCATACAACACTCCAGTTCTAGTAGAAGATGTTGAACAATTCAAACAAGTTTTCGGTGGCGTAGATAAGTCATTAGAAAAGAAAGGAATGTATTTCCACAGATCAGCTATCGAGGCTCTATCTAGAGGTCCGATTTTAGCATTAAACTTAACTTCAGATGATGCTGCTGACAGAGTATCAATTTTCTCTCCAGCAACTAACTCATCTCAAGAAGGTTTATCAGCTAATACACTTCAAGCTTCAAACGCATCTTCTAAGAAATTTACAGATGTATTTGATACAGATAAGTTCTGGGTACCTAACGATGAAAAATTATTAGTTGCATCTGCAGAAGACACAAACCACGCAATTTCATTTGTTAATATCAAACAAGATCCTATTACAGTTATCATTAGACAAGCTGCAGATACTAGAGGTTTTGAATTAACAGCAAGAGAATGGTATGGTGAAACTGGTATTCCAGAAGGTATCGACGCTGATGAATATATCTCAGACTATATGGTAGATGTATTTGTATTCAAAGGTAAGTTTGATGCACAAGAATTAAATAACGACCCTAACTACGGAAACTATTTTGACGCAGACGGTTTAATCAAATCAGAATTTGCTAAGTTTGCAGGTTTAAGAGAAGTAACTCTTTTAGCACAATATAACGGATTATCTTTAATCCCTGAATTTATTGATGCTGAAGGTAATCAAATGTACATTGAAACTCTAATTAACTTAGAGGCTAGAAGAACAGGTTTATTCTGTGCTGTACAAGAAGATGCACTTCCACAAATCGATCTAATCGGTAATAACTTTGATATTCGTCAAGATTACGAAGTTTTATCACATAAAGTTAATCAAGAGAAATCTAATGTTGAATTAGACTTTACTACAGTTTCAGGTATTGTTGCTGTTGATGGTTCTGTAATGACTATTACAGGAACAGGTTTAGATGCTAATACTTTTGCAGCTGATCTTAATAACGAAAAGTACTTAAATGCTTCAGTTACTGGAGAATATGTAAAAATTACAGGAATTACTCCAATTAATGTTAACGAAGGTATTATTATCGAAGCTAACGGACCAATTTCTAAATCTTACGAGAAATTCTCTGATGCAAATGCTGCAACATGGCAAAATGGAATTACTATTACAGTAGATGCTAACGGTAACTTAATTTTATCTGAAGCTCCTTATGCTTATGGTAACTTACAGAGTGGTGGAAACTACTTCTTATTATCAGAAAACGCTGGAGAATATGTTGCAATTAATGATGTAACAGTAGACGGAGGAACAGGTATTACTACAGTATCTCCTTCAGGTTCTGTTGGATTTAGTGCAGATTATGCTGGTGCAAACTTAACTTCATTAGGAGTTAAGCAGAGAGCAGTATCTAGCCAATTCAAATCATGGTCTTTACAGCCTAATGCAAGAACAGTAATGTTCCCAACATTAGCTGGTGACGGCTGGGATTTTGGTGGTGCTGAAGCTGGAAGATTTAACTTCTCTAAAACAGGTGATGTTTACTTCCCAGTAGATTCTAATGGTAACCAACCAATTAAAGTAGGTATGTATGTACCTGGTGATGATGGTAAACTATCTAGAATTAAGTCAATTAAGAGATCTGTTGAAAATGGTTCAACTTACTATAGATTTGAAACTCATAGACCAGTATCTTCAAGACCAGAATATGCTCTTAAGAGATACGAGGATGCAGGTGGATTCTATAAGACATTCCCATTAGAAGGAGCAACTCAAACTACAAAATCTATTGCAGAATTACTAACAGCAATTAAGCCAGGTACTGGTTTAGGTAACGCTTTAGTAGATAAAGATAACATTACATTCAGATATGTTGTTGATACATTCGGTTCATTAGAAAACGGTGGTATCTTAAATAAAGAAGAATTATCATTCCTATGTAAGGAAAGACAAAATGCTTCAGCAATTCTTAATGCACCAATGGTGAAAGAATTTAAAGCATCAACTAATCCTTCTTTCAAAGATTCAACCGCTCCTTATGGATTTAGTGTAAATCACGTAGCAACTGGAGGTAACTTAGAAAATAACCCAACTCAATTATACACATTACCATCGATCAACGAAGGTGCAAACTACGCATTCTACTACGGTCCTGGTCTTAATGTAATTGAGAACGGTAGAACTAAAGTTATTCCACCAGCAGCTTACGTATCTAACAACTATATCGATAAATATTTAGATGCATTACCATGGTCAATCATCGCAGGCCCAAGAAGAGGTGTTGTAGGTGGAACAGGTGTTCAGTCTCTAGAATTTGCATTCGACAAGAATGACAGAGACGTACTTGAGCCATTTGGTTACAACCCAATCGTATTTGAAAGAGGCGTTGGTTTAACAATCAAAGGTAATAAAACTGCACAACAAGGAATTCAATCAGCTTTATCTTCAGCACACGTAAGAGAAGTTCTTATCTATATTGAAGATGGTTTAGCTGAAATTCTTAAAAACTACCTATTTGAGTTCAACAGTGCTCAAACTAGATTAGAGATCAAAACTTTAGCTGATAACTTCATGGAATCAGTGAAAAAAGATGGTGGTGTATACGACTATAAGAATATCATGGACACATCAAATAACACAACAGATGTTATTGATAACAACATGGGTATTTTAGATACATTCGTAGAACCAGTTAAAGGTCTTGAGATTCTAGTATCGAGAGTAACTGTACTAAATACAGGTGAAATTGCAACAGGTAACTTTGCATAAGAAAACAAAGATATATAAATAAAATAGAAAATTAAGATATGGCTTTACCACATTATTCAGAGGACCAAACTAGCAAGAAGGGTAGAAATTTCGAACCAGTACAAGCTAACCTATTTGAGGTGACATTATTACCTCCAGCAGGTGTTGCAGGACAGGAGTTATTTTTACAACACGTTAATTCAATCTCTGGTTTAGACGCATTAGCTCCGGCTGTTGATGCAATCGGTCAAAAGTATAAGTTTGCTGACAGATCATACGCAGGTATGCCTGGACAAACTGCTGTTGACATTACAATCAACTTTACGTTAAACCTGAACGATTCAAACCAAGCGTACTTATATAAATCAATGAGACAATGGTACAGAGCGGCTTACAATCCGGAAACTGGCGAAATGGGTCTTAAAAAGAATTATGTTGGTACAATCGTTGTTGTTCAGTTCAACAGAGAAGGTGACATCTACAGAAAAATCACATTAGATGATTGTTTCATTACATCAGGTGTTAACCTAGTAGCAGAACTTAACTATGAGACTGCTGATGCACAAGCATTAGAAGTAACATGGAAGTGTGATACTTACTCAGAAGAATTGAATTAAATTTAATTTAGAAACTAATAAAAGAAGGGATTCTACGAATTCCTTCTTTTTTTAAACTTAAAAAACATAATATAATATCCTAATAATAAGAGATTATGAGTGATAAACTAACAAAAAAACTACAGGTTCTACTGACAGAGGACGAAGTTCGCGAAGTCAATAGAGTCATCTTGAATGAGGCTCTAGATCGTGAAATTAGACCAATATCCGTCAGTGCGTTTATCCGTAATTTAATACAGGAAGAACTTAGTAGAAGAGATGTAGAGCAAAGATCCTACATTAAACAAAATCTTAAAAACTTAAAAAGCAAATAAAAATGAGCGAAGACAAAAACAAAATGACTCCTGAAGAGCAAAAAATGGCAAAAGCTTTAGAAGCTAAAGATAATATTAATAAAGCTAATGTCGAATCTACAAATAGTGATGCTGCTGGTATTGAAGCTGCAGTTGATTCTAGTGGATTAGGAAGGGTTAATATGTCAGATTTTGGACCAGACAAAGCACAATCATCTGATTCTGCATTAGGATGGCACATATTAGACCAAGAGACTTTACCATCAATGGGTAAATTTTATCCTAAAGATAGTGTAATTAAAATTAGATCTGCAAAAGCAGCTGAGATTAGACACTTTTCTACCATGGATGAAAATAACTATATTGATATGGAAGAAAAGTTAAATTCTATTATTGAAACTTGTATGCAAATGTCTGCAAATAAGAAAAGACTTTCTTGGAAAGATCTTTTAGAAGAGGATAGAATTGTAGTTCTATTAAGTGTCAGAGATTTAACATTTCCAGAACCTGAGAATAAATTAGTCTTAAAGGGTAAAACTGAAAAAACTAAAAAACAAGTTGACGTTGAATTAGCTGTTAAGAATTTAGTTCCAAGTGAAATTGATGAAGAAATCGAAAGATATTATTCTGAAAAAGAAAGAACTTATGTAATCAAAACACGTTCTGCTGGTGAAGTTAGAATGAAACCACCTACAATTGGTGTTATGCAAGAGATTACTTCATATCTTAAAGATAGACAAGAAAAAGATCAAGATTTTGATAGAGCATTTATTCAGGTATTGCCTTATATGCAACCAGATTGGAGAACTTTAGGTTTAAGTAAGATTTTCCAACACGAAGTTGACTATAAAGCATGGGATGAGAAAAAGTTCATGGTAATCTATAGATTGGCTGAAAGAATGAAAATTGGTGTATCTACTACACTAGAAACTACCTTTGAAGGAGAGTTGGTGAAAGCCCCTCTTGAGTTCCCAGGTGGCATCAAAAGTCTTTTCATTATTTCAGATCTCGCTGGAGAACTACTTTAAGACAAAGTTCTACCTGGGTATTCATCTTAGGATGCAACCGAGCGAGATTGAAAATATGTATTACTACGAATTTTGGTACTACGTTAAGAATCTTTCGGAATACATCAAGAATAAGAATAAACAGCAAGGGGAGCAACAAGAACAACAGGCGAGTCAGATGTCATCAATGAGATCTCAATATAAACCGCCTAAGATGCCAAGCACCCCATCTCTCAAGACTCCATCTATTAAGATGCCGAAGTTGTAGAGATATATAATATAGTAATAAGGAGCACCACTTTTTACAGTGGTGTTCCTATATACTAAAAAATAATCAGCGGTACTTATACATGGCTCAAAATTTCATGAAATCATTAGCTGGCGCCTTCGACAAGTTAGGTAGCCAGGGCAATGTTCTAGGTCAAATAGCAGTTAATACTGAAAATACTGCAGTATCATTAGCAGTAGGTGGCGAATTCTATGATAGAATGGACGCTATGGCCACTGCCATTGAAGACATTAGAGACGGAAAGGGTAAGAGCGTAGGCGGAGGTCTAGGGAATGCCATGGCAATTGCAATACTAGCACCTTCCATGGAACCTCTTGGTAAAGGTTTGCAATTTGTTGTAGACGCTGTAAATAATCTAGAAGATACTGGAGAAGATGTTAAAGCCAAAATGGAAGGCTTAGCAGCAGGTATTACTCTACTAGGAGATGTCGGTAAATCAATACTAAAGTTTGCTGGATATATGGTATTAGCCACCCCATTATTAATGGTGGCAGTATTAGGTACTCCACTCATAGCACTTACATTAAGGGCACTTATAGCAGGTATTAATTTTGGTACTAAGAATTTAGATCAAGAAAAGCTAGAGAAGGTTAAAATGATGGGAGATGTCGGTAAATCAATACTGATATTAGCAGCTACCTTAGCATTAGTTACTTTAATTTCAAAATCCGCACTCGAGGGAGCTTTAGTAAGTGTTTTATTAATAGGTACTATTGCATTAATTGCATACGCAATTCCAGATAAAGTATTAGATAAAATGAAATCCATGGGTACTGCCGTCCTAGACGTTGCATTAGGCCTATTAGCATTATCACTTACATTTGCACTAGTTAGTATAATTGCAGGTCCTGCGATTAAAGGTGCTATCTTATCAATATTTGTAATTGGTGCAATTGCATTAGCATTTTATGTATTAGAAGAGTTTGGTGTTATAGATAACATGGAAAAAGCCGGTAAAGGGCTTATGTTTGCTGGTCTATCAATTTTAGCATTAGGTGTTTCTTTAGCTCTATTCCAAGTACTTATGCCAGACATTACTACCGTATTAATGGTTGTGGGTACTGTAATTGCAATTGGACTTGCGTTTGCACTAGTCGGCATTGCTGGAGATTATATTGAAAACGGAGCAAAATCATTATTATGGGTTTCTTTATCCATTATCGTATTAGGTCTTTCACTCCTATTCTTTGGTAAAATAATTGGCAATATTACTGGTGAAGAGGCTGCTAAAAGTTTAGGAGCACTCTTAGTAATAGGTCTATTAGCAGCTGGATTTGCATTAATTGGCCTTGGTGAACAATTTATTAAGAAAGGAGCTATCGCTATGATACTTGTCGGAGCATCCTTAATAGTTATAGGAATAGGTTTTAAAATTATTACAGCAGCATTAGGTCCGGATCCACTACCAATGATTGGAGCTACAATGGCCCTAATTGGCGGTCTAGGTATAGTCTTTGGTATTGCAGGAGCAGGACCAATTCCAGCGTTTATTGCATTAGGGGCTGGAGCAATGATAGTTGCAGGTGTTGCTTTACTAGCAGTAGGAGCGGGTATTGCTGTTATATCTAAAGTTTTATCTGGTGGTAATATTGATAAACTAACCGATGAAAAGACTGGTTTAGTACCCGTCTTTAAAGCAATTGGTGAAGCATTTGTTATGTGGCCATGGACAGCAGCAGGTATCTTATTAGGTTCAGGCGCAATGGTTGCAGCAGGTGTTGCTTTAATGACAGTTGGTCTTGGTCTTAAAAGATTTGCTAAACTACAGAATGAGGGGCTTGATTTACCAGAACTAGGTAAAAATATCTCGTTAATGTTAGGTACATTAGCAGTACCATTCCATAAAATTGGTGCTGGTGAAGAGATGGAAGTTCTAGGCGCAGACGGCACAATTACTAAAGTTAAATTTGGAGGTGGCGGTGGCGGCTTATTTGGCTTAGGTAAAAAGAATACAGTTGCAGTAGGTGTTGCATCAACTCTAAATATGGGTAAGGCACTTACAGGTATTGCTAAAGGTGTTCAGGCTATGGCCAACCTTAAATTCCCAACTGCTTTTGATAAAGAAGGTAACCCAACATCATTTGAGACTATTGGTGGTGATGCATTCAAGAAAGTAATTACTAATACAATGATGATGGTTGGTTCACTTGCAGTTCCTTTCGCTAAGATTGGAATGGGTGGTGAACAAGAAATTCTAGGCCCGGATGGTAATCCAATAACGGTTGATTTTGGTAAACCAAGTTCAGGCGGTCTATTAGGCTTCTTATCAGGTGGCGGTGCTGTTCAAATGGGTATTAAATCTGTAATGAACATGGGACAAGCCCTAAGTAATATTGCAGGCGGTGTACAAGATATGGCATTGCTTAAATTCCCAACTGGTTTTGATAAAGAGGGTAAAGCTACAGGTTATAGACAATTTAACGTAGACGATGCTAAAGCAGTTGCTGACAATACTCAAATGTTAGTTGGTTCACTTACAGGTACATTCCAGGAAATTGGAAGTAATCCAAACGCGCAGAATGGTTCATGGTGGGGTGGTAAATCCACTATTGAAAAAGGTATTGCAATTGTAACGGGTATTGGTGAGCCTCTATTAAACCTAGCGAAGGGTGTAGAAGCTATGGCCAAGTTAAAGTTCCCTATTTACGATAAAGACGGTAAAATTACTGGTTATCAGACTATTGGAAATGCAGAAGGTCTAAAAGATAAGATAAAAACCAATACTCAAATGTTAATCGAGGCTCTAACAGATACTCTTATGGCAATTGGTGGTGGCAAGGCTCAAACATCATCATGGTGGGGAGGCGAAACCACTTTTGAAAAGGGTATTGAAATTGTTAGTATGATTGGTGAGCCATATAAGAAATTAGGTGAATCTGTAAAAACCATTATTGAAATAGTAGGTAAGATGGACTCTAAAGCGTTTGCTGGTAAAATGGCAGATATTATTGGAGTATTTACTAATGTAGGCGAGGGAGCAGATCCACAAGCTATTAAAGAACAAAGATGGATGATTGCTGCCATTGGAAATACTTTTGAGAAAATGGGCAATTCTGTCCCTGGTGTTATTACAGCAATTAATGGTTACAACCCAGAAGTAGGTAATCAATTCTTCGGCGCGTTATTAGGACCTGTTGATGAAGGAGCTAGAGCAGAGGGCTATGCTAAACAGGCTACGTTATGGGCAACAATTGGCGGAACTATGGTTAAGACTTCAGAAAGTATGCCTGCAATTGCTGAATCAATTAACTCAATGGATCTTGCTAAAGTAACTGAACTTAGAACTTTATTTGAAGCACTAGGTGTATTGTCAGAAGGTGGCGAGCCTTCAGATATATTAGCACAAATGGGAGAATCACTTGAGGCGGCGTTACAGAATCTAGCAGACATGTTAGCAGAATTTAAAGGTAGTGTAGAAGAAGGTGCTGCAGCTCAAGTTGAAACTGGAGGAGTAATTTCTGGAGCTATTAAGAAAATTACAGGCGGTGGTTCATCAAGTAGATCTTCTGGCGGAGATAATACACAAGTTGTTGCTGCAATTAATAAACTACAATCTACGCTTGTTAGCCAAGGTATTAAAGTTAAGAAATCTGGCTCTGGGTTCTTTAGTTAATCTAGAAACTTTTATCGATATTTTAGTATAACTCATAAATTCTATTTTATGGTAATTAGCACAACATCCCGGTATAAGAGTTCAACTATTGATTCTGCAACATATAACTTTGCAGATAAAACACTAACCATTAATTTTAAATGGGCAACTTATGTCTATGAAGCAGTTGATTCACATACATGGGATAAATTTAATATGGCAGATTCTCAAGGCAAGGCACTTAATGAATTTATTAAAGGTGAATATGAATATGCTAAGTATGAAGAAAAAGCACCAGGTAGTCTATTAGATGAATTACCACCTGCTGATTATCAATTAGATAATTAATATGAAAAGATTAAAACAAATTTGGACCTATATGAAATGGTTAGAAGAGCAGAGAATGAAAGCTGCTATCTATTCATGTAGCGCAGGCCCTCTACTATAAAAACAGGAGAAGTGGCAGAGTGGTCGAATGCACTGGTCTTGAAAACCAGCGTACTGCAAGGTACCGGGGGTTCGAATCCCTCCTTCTCCGCAAAATTAAATTATGAGTACATTTGATGATATAACATTTAAACAACATCCATTGGGTTCTGCATGGGCTGGTATCATGTCTTTTGACGATGGTACTAAATTATCAGTAGTATGTGGACCTCACTTTTACTGTGAGCCTAAATTATCTTTAAGAAGTCCTAATGAATATAATTTATTTGAAATAGCAATTTTAAATACAAGTGGAGATTTCATAACAGAAAAATTTGTTGAAGGTGCAGATCAAGTAATAGGGTGGCAGAGTAGAGAAGATCTAAATAAATTAATTATAGAGATAGAAACAAAAATTACGGATAATATATAAATTATATGACAAAGGCAAGCATTGTACAAAGACTATTAGACGAAAAGCAAATTACTGCAGAAGAAGCAGTAGTACTTCTTAAAGGTGATACCTATATCCCACCTGCTTATCCAATGTATACTCCTAATCCATATTACGATACTCCTAATACAACACCACCTCCAATATGGTGTTCAACAGATACTCTTAATACTCCAGCAGCAGGAGATAACTGGGAGTATAAAGATACCAAATTTACCCCTCCTACAGAAAACTAAATTTCAAATAAATTTTCTAATGAAAAAGTCGAGCAAGCCAGAGAAGGCCCTAGACGAAGGCGAACGCCGGAGAAAGTTGCAGTTTAAAAAGAAAAAGCAACGTAACCAAGAACCGAGAGTAAATCTCAAGAATGTTAAATCACTACAAGATCTAGATGAATATGACGACTATCAGTTCTAATGATTATATCTATTGGGAAGACTCTTGGAACGAACCTGTAAAGATTGAAACAAGTGACGATAATTCTCTATAATAACTAAATCAGTTTATTATGCCAGAGTTAGCGGAACTCAAGTTTACAGCAGATTACGTCAATCAAGTATCAGAAGGTATGACTTACGTGAGAGTGGAGAAGAATCCAATCCACAAATGTGATGACCTTAATATTCCATTTGAAACATTTAAAATTAAAGCAGTTTCTAAAGGTAAAGAAATGGTACTTTACTTTTTAGATAAACATTCAGACCAATACATTCCTGTGAGAATCACGATGGGTATGTCCGGACATTTTAAACTGACTAATACCGGCGCCGAGCCAAAACACGCCCACCTGAAATTTTATAGAAAAGACGGAACTACAATGTCCTTTGTAGACGTTAGACGTTTTGGTAAGTGGAAACAGGGTGTAGCTTGGTCTGATAATAGAGGTCCAGATCCAACAACAGAGTATAAAGCATTTTGGGATAA
>Ga0181400_1001061_pt1 | contig 11610 bp, 18 predicted proteins | sample 23SPOviralmetaG_FD_130129 | JGI IMG/M metagenome (GOLD analysis project Ga0181400, IMG submission 130129) | Marine viral communities from the oligotrophic San Pedro Time Series (SPOT) site, San Pedro Channel, CA, USA - 23 SPOT_SRF_2011-06-22 | ecosystem: Environmental > Aquatic > Marine > Strait...
GCTTTTCTTCATCTAACGTTGGATCTAACATCAACATACTTCTATCGTGTGTTGTGATTTGTATTACAAACACATCAGGATCAAACTTGCTTAACAAGTAATCGGCCATAAATGGATAGAACGCAATTCCACAGGCGGCTCTACCTGCATTGTAAACAGTATTGTCAATTCCTTTTTTGTTTAACCAAAGGTATAATGCATAAGGATATGTTTCTTCTTTTTGTATTGTATTGCCGGTGTGTTCAACACCTTCTGTCCATGAGCAACCTATACATGCAATTTTCATTTTATATTTTTCCTTTTATCCACTGTGCTATAACTTCATTGCCTTGTGTTTTTAAATGTCTTTGTGTATCTAAAGCAAAGTCATCTATACGTTTGTTTTGCTCTATAAAGATATCTTCAGCACATGTAATATCAACAGTTGGTCTTTTGTTGTGTTGCATATACTTATTGTAATCAATTGCTGTTTGTTTTTCCCAAAACAAAGGAATTATTTTTGTTTTACAGTATTTAAAAATAAAATCGTTGTCAGCAATATAGTCTAACCAATTAACAGGCGATGCTGTTTCGTAATGATATTTGTACAGGCACATAGATAAAAATTGCTCATATGTCATTATAGATTTTGATTCAATATATTTTTTATAGAAATCTTTTATTGCTTGGTCATCTGAGTTTGAGTTTTTAAATCCTATTGATTTTGGCAACACTGTTCCTAAGTAAGCATACAATGGTAGGCATGCCCATGTGTTGTTTGGTATGTCAACAGTGTAGTAATTGTGTTGTTGTTTGTTAGTTTCAAATGCTGTGTCGATATCGTTATCGTGTATTATTTGTGTACGACAATCGTTAGTAATTTGATATACAATTAAGTCTGGTTTAATTTTTTTCTCAACCCATTCAAACATAACTTTGTGTATTTTAGAACTAGATCCACCTATGCCACAATTGTATACTTCCACTGATGGTATATCTTTTTTTAGTATGTCGTATAATATCTGTGGATATGATTTATGTTCGTCAAGTTTTATTCCTTGTGTGTATGAACAACCAATACAAGCAATTTTCATTTTTTTAATATTCCTGTAGAATCTAAGTTGTTAATGATCCAATCTGAAACTATGTCATGCCCGTGAGCATCTAGATGAAGATATGTATCTATAGCATATTTTTTTATATCTTTTTCTTGTTCTTTAAAAACTGTTTCTATGGTTGTTGTGTTAAATGCTTTTTGTTTATTTGCAGACTTGTTTGAGTTGTATATTTTTTGAGAGCTGTCAAGCCAAAAGAAAGAAAACTTTTTAGGTTTATTAGAATTTAAAATATAATCAATGTCAGCAATATAATCTAATTGGTTGGCTAACGAATGTTTTTCGACATGATTTTTATACAAACATATATTTTTAAATTGTTGAAACGTTAATGTGTTCTGCGATTTAAAATAATTTATATAGATATTATCAATACTTTCATTATCTTTTCTTTTTGTATTTTTTACAGGATTGATTTGTTGTTTTGCAAATGGATTAATTGCTGTCCACGGAAATTCTAATTTGAGATTATGCCCATCAAGTATAGGAAGTGCTATCCAGTTTTTGTAATCAAATTCAATGTAATAATAATTTGGATCAATAGCATTTTGATAGTCGATCTTTAATCTTTTATAATCTGATAATTTGTTAAGTGGTTTTTCAGTTGTATTATTTTTCATAACAAAAGCATGATTAAGTTCTATACCACCGCTAAAAATTTCTGCTCGTCCAACATCAGTAATTTGATGTATAACAATGTCTGGCTTTATGACTTTATTTACATATTCAAAAACATGTTTGTGTATCTTTGTGCTTGACCCACCAATGCCACAGTTATATACTTTTATATTTTTATATCTATTTTTTAATTTTTGATATAATAAAAAAGGATAAGACTTACCTTCAACTTCTTTAATTTTTTCTGCGTTGGTGGTGTTTATGGCTTGTGTCCACGAACAACCAATACAAGCAATCTTAAGATAACTTGTTGGCATATTCTTTTACTTTACCAAACATATTGTAAGCACCGTTACGTCTGTTTGGTGAGAGGATTGAAGTCAATTGTAATCCCATTATTAACTCGTCTATGTTAACTTTTTGAATGTCTTCTTTAGTTGCATTTGAAAAAATATTAGCAATCATTGTAGCAACACCTTTTGTAATCATAGCATCTGAATCTGCCATAAATGTTATTACACTGTTATCGTATTTTGGTACTAACCATACTTGACTCATACACCCTGGTACTATAAAAGTTTCAATTCTATATTCGCTAGGCATACTATTTTGAGAACCAAGGTCAATTAGATACTGATATTTGTCCATATTATCAGTAAGTAATTCTAGTTCTTCTTTGTATTTTGTGTAATTCTCTTGTATAGACATTTTGTCCTTTTTGTGCTATGTTAAATACTATTATGCAAGTTCCTAAATCATTTTGTATACTACCTTGGATATCACTAGAATCCGGTGCGGCTGGACTAGTAAAACCTTGCTGTATGTATAATATTAACATGACTGATCAGAATAAGCAAGAGTTTAATTTAAAAGCAAATACTCTTGATGATGCTTGGCACAGCGAATATTATAGAAATCTAAGACAAGAATTCTTAGATGGTAAAAAACCACAAGGTTGTACAAGGTGTTGGAAAGAAGAAGCAAGTGGTAAAACATCAAAACGTGTTAGAGACAATGCAAGATTCAAACATCACATAACAGAAGATATAATAGAAAATCCTGAGATAAAATATTTGGATTTAAAACTTGGAAATATTTGCAATTTAAAATGTCGTATATGTGGAACACATTCTAGTTCAAAATGGATCACAGAACAACAGCAATATGATAAAGAAGATAATAAAAACGATGACGATCATAATCATGTTAGACACAACTGGCCTGAAACAAATAAAACATTTTGGCAAGAGCTAGAACAACTGTTACCAACATTAGAGTATATCGACTTTACTGGTGGAGAACCGTTTATGATCAAAGAACAATTTGAGTTGCTGAAGTTCTGTGTTGAAAAGGGTTATTCAAAAAATATAGGCATTCACTATAACACAAACGGAACACAGTTACCAAACGATGCACTAGAAAATATATGGCCACACTTTAAATCTGTTGATGTACAGTTTTCAATAGATGGTATAGGTGATCAGTTTGAATACCAAAGACATCCTGCTAAATGGAATAAAGCATTAGAAGTATTACAAGCATTCAAAGACAAACAGAGCAAACAATTTACAGTTGGCATCTGTCACACTATTAACATATTCAATGTTTACTACATTCCAGAATTTCTTAAATGGGCAGAAGAATTTGGGCTTGGTGTTTACTTAAACAGTTTACATTATCCTGATCATTATAATGTACAATGTTTACCGCACGTGGCCAAAAGAAGAATATCAGAAAGATTAAAAGATCATCCTAATCCAAATGTAAAAACATTTGTTGATTACATGAATCAAGATGTAGATGGATATTATGATTGGATGAAATTTATTAGTTGGACTGGACGTAAAGATGAATTTAGAAACGAAACATTTTCAAATACGTTTCCAGAATTAGCAGAAGTGTCAGAATATCGTGCTTACATTAATAAATAACACAAAAGGAAAAACAACATGTTTATAATTAATTGGTTTAAAAGTAAATGGATGGACTTTAAAATTTGGAGAGCTTATCGTAAGAAAATAAAAAAATTACGTAAGCAGGATCCTTTTATTTACAGATAATAATTGTTAGGTATGGTTAGCACATATCCTATAAAAAGAAAAATAAAAAAGAATATAATTGATCAAATGATGGAAGATTGGATGTTCGATGATTGTCGTTTAGAAAATAACGGACTCATTCGCAAAGGTTGTGGCTACAATCAATCTTTTAGATACAAAGCAGAACTAACCAAAGACATCAGTATGAAAATCATTGAGTGGTGTGATAAAAACTGTGACAGCAAGTACGGTTGGTACTTCCAACAAAAGAAACCTAGTGCTAAATGGCCAACAAGACAACAAGCAGTGTTTACATTTCAAAACAAGTTTGATTGTATTAATTTTAAGTTGAAACAATTATAGTTGACAAATATAAAATATAGTATATTATAACACTATGAATATTGGTAAAAACGAATTAGAAATGGTTACGATCACATGTACAGATACAGGAGTTTCATCTGAAGCAGAAGTATGGAAGCGTCTTCCAAATGGTGATATCCAAATGCTATTAGAGAATTCTATAAAGATGACTTTTAAAAAATATAGTGGTAACGTTTGGACTTGCGAAATGATTGGCAAAGAGTTTGTATATGATCTTAGGCATCAAAAATAAAACACTAGCACTTGTAGTAGTATTTGTTTTGGTAGGATTAATTCCTTATGCAGTTGGCCAATGGATAGATGGTGATAATCTGTTGTTTGGTTTAGAGCTTAAACCTTTTTGGCTGTACCAAATAAGAAACTGTCCTGCTTGTTAAACGTTTACTAGAGTTTTAATTTCCAACACATTATAATTAGGATCTTCAATAAAGAATGTTTCTTGTTCTGTGTCTTTGCCTTCGTATCTCACATAAGGACGATCTAGATAGTTGATGTTTTGTTCTATACGTGCTTTAACTACATCAAACACATCTCTAGGTAAATGTATACCAAAGTGAGGTATACACACAATGCCCATGTCTACTGCATGTCGTTCACGTTCAGGGTGATCATGTTTGCTGTTTCTTGGTGCTGTTTCGTGCAGTGTTAATTCGTTGCCCCAAAAGTCAATGTCTTGATATCTACCTTCTTCTGCTGGACCTAAAGCACATCCTAGCACATCCACATAGAAAGGCACAGTTATTGATAAATTGCCTCCTGGTATTGCTAGATGAAATATGTTGCTCATTGTAACAGTATTTACAAAAACTTTAATAATATTAACATAAGTGTTCCGGATATGACAGTGCCGGACAACATTGATAACCAAAATCCATAATGCGATAACATCAATACAAACACAGGAAAAAACAACAAACTTACCAACACAAAGTAAACTGTGTGTATGCTGACTGTTTTAAATGTGTTTACATCAACTCCTGCATAGTACATGAATATAAATGAAGCAAATGTGGCCAAAGGTATGCCCAACATAAAAGCACCTATGGTAGGATAGCGTTCACTCACTGTGCTAACAGTGGCAATAACGATTCCGCCTATGATTGCTTTGATCAACAGTTCCATAATAGTATTTAAGCCGGGGGGTCATATATTGCATCTTTTGTATGCGAAAATTTTTTTGCAGGGGTGTTTATATTGCACAGTTTGTATTAGCGATTTTTGTATGTGGCGGTTATATTGCATAGTTTGTATGTGCGGCGGTTAATTTATATTTTGTGTATTTGCGGGACTTTTTTACAACGTATAGAAACCTGTTAGCACAATGCACTATAGTTCTGTATACGGCTTTGCCTTCTCGCTAAAGGAAAATACACTTACGTGCATTTTCCAGCTCTCGCAGGGACTCTAACTATGGGCCACTATTCACCACCATGTTAAATGTTAAATAACGTTATGCTCCACAGTGTTGTACAGTATAGACTCATATTCACCGTTCTCTCCATGCTTGTACTCACAGGGTGTAGCAGTAATATAAACTGGTTCCCCAGCAAACAGTTCACTACAGAAGATTGGCGTCGCAGTCCTATTTTAAGCGTCACACAGCAGTGTCTAGATGAATTTATACACACACGCACTGTTGATGTGATGTCACTGCATAACTGTGCTGAATTCCATATCACTGTGGCTGAGTTTTAACAATAAATATTGCTATGCAACACGATAAGTTAGAATCCTTTATTTTTATACTATGCACTGGTGCTTGGTGGTTGACCTTTATATACATGTGGGTACGTTGATCCACAGTGTGCCACAGTTGACCATAGTGAGTTGTATCTCGCCGCGACAGATACAATCAAATAGCTCTTTGCTATCGCCATTTGTTTTGCAACAGTCCACCCTGTAGACCACTGTGCTCCACACTGCTTCACGTTGATCACATTCTGATTGATAGTTCACTACTGCTGAGATCACACAGTGCTTCACTATGCTTGATGGTTGAATAGAGTGCTTGTCCGCGGGGCATGTTGGTTATAGCAGTTGTTTTGTGCTTAACATGTGTTATTACAGATTTCTATACGTTTAGCATAAATTTTTTTACTGCAATTTTTTTAGCCGCACCCAATACATATACATCAAACTTTTTAAGCCCCGCCTACTTTTGTTGCCCAAAAATATAACGTCGCCATTAACCACAGTTCTGCAGATTACAGGCCTGCTACATTTACATGGTCGGCCAGGATAAAAATAAAAAAATATTTCTAAAAGATCTTATACGACTTGTCAGTCATAAAAAAAGGCCCCGTAGGGCCTTTGATGTGTTTATTATTATAGTGTGTTATGCTACCTTGCTTAACATAGTAGCAGGTACATTGTATCGCATAGGGTATCCTGATGCACCCTTCACTGTAACTAATATATACTTCTGCTTGATCTTGTCTACAGTTCCTGTATATACTGATCCATTACGGCTAGTGAACTTAACTGAATCACCAGCAATGAAGTTACGTCTTGCTTCTGATGCCAAATAGTTCTGCTTGAGTTTGATAGCATCTATCACTTGTGATACTTCATATGTGCTATCTAGATTCATTATAAGGTCTATTGCCTTTTGCATTGTTGATTTACTCATTAGTCAGCCCTCCCAATTCCATATGCTGTCATACCGTGTTGCTTTAATACATTAGCGAATGCATCGCAGGCAATCTCTTTAAGGTCTAAACTCTGTGTGTGTGAGTTAGGATGTCCCGCCATAAACTTGTAATAGGATATGTCCCATCCACCTCTATATGCATTTGAACCGATGTCATTCTTCTTGCACCACGAAACAAATGATCCTCTTGCTGGCACAATGTTCACATGTCCAAACCCACAGTACATAGGTTCACCGTGCTTCTCAACAAATGCTGTCACAGCCTCTTGTGCCGCTTTGCTGGCTTCTTGGTAGATATCAGCTGGGTTCTTGCCCTCTGCTACAAACTTCTTTACTTCAATTGCTTCTTGCATAAATGCTCCTTTGTTTTGTTTATAGTATTAATATACAGTCTGATAGGATTCTGTCAACCCCTTATTTGTGGATAAAAAAGCCAATAAAAATGGGTGCTAACCTTAGGCACCCGCGGGCTTATTAAGTGAGCCACCCTATGCGTCATATTAGAAAGGAACAGAAACTATGACGCAATCCTATTAGAAGCCATTGATCGCTTCATGCAAGTAGCACGAGCCAGCTTCTTCCAATCAGTGCTCATCTTCATTAGATCAGCAATCTTGGTAACCATTCTCAATGATATCTCGTTCAGTTGATCTTTGGCTTCCCAAATAAACTCAATCAACTCTTGTACTTGATTCTCATCAAATTTGTATTCATGTAACATATCACCATCAGCGATGATCTGTTTACATCTCAGCATTCTATCTCTGACTGAATCCATTGTGAGATCCAAGTAGTGACATCTGGACATAACTGCCTGCAAGTGATCCTGTAACTTCTTTGACTTCACATAATCAAATTTGATGTTGGTGATCATTATCACTGAACCTTGGAATTCAAACCTATCAGGCACACCTTCATTAGCAAGTACTCTGGATTCTGTGTTCCATGAAATGTATCTTTTCTTACTGCTGTCTAGTGCGGCTTTCAGTATGTTAAGTGCAACATCATCAAACAGGATTGAGTCACAGTCATCCAACACTAGTATGTGTCCTGGTGATGAAAACTTGTACAGTTTCTGATACAAACCAATGGCACTCATTGCACCACGTACAATTTCAAACTTAGGCTTGCTTTCAGATATCTTGTCAAAGATGCCTGCTTCGTTTAGTTTCTCTTCAACACCATATGACTTACCAACACCTGGAGGTCCTGAAACTATCATTGCTCTAACAGTTCCTTCCATAGTTGCTTCTGTCATTGTGTCCAAGATATCAAAACGTTCTCTGATTCTCTCAATGGCCTTCTCTTCTGTTTCACCAGGAGCATTTAAGTTAGTGGACGAAACTGACTTCTCAAAATCTGTTTCGTTGACAAACTCATATGACTTCGGAGACTCGCATCTGATCTTGATGTTGCGATCTGGAAAGCCTTCTATCTTGCTGGAGTCAACTGTTACGAAGCCTCCTTGCTTGTCTGTGGCAAATGCATTAACCAATGGAAACATGGTTCCTGCTACAGATGTCTGCTTACCTTTTATTCTGTAAGAGCCATCTGTGATCTTAATAAATGTATTTTGCATAGTGTTCCTTTCTTTGCAATTGTTTATATTATTATAATAGCACCAATTTGTGATCTGTCAACCGGCAATGATTATCTCACTGCCATGTTAACATCAACTGTCACTACATCACCAACTGTATAACCTTTAACAGACCTTGTGTTGAATGTCTGTCCAAGTGCTTCTACTTTTAGATCGTAATAACTAACCACAGTCTGTTGAGTGTAGTTGTTCTCAGTTGTGCATTGTTGCATCTGCTTGTAGCCAATGATCTGTTGTTGACCGTTGTTCTTACCAACCTGCGAACCTATAACTGCACCAACTCCTGTTGCAATTTTGTTGCCGTCGCCTTTACCGATCTTAGATCCAATTACGCCACCGATGATAGCACCAAGTATCTGATCACCTGTAAATGCACCACCGTTTGAATTACCGTAAATTGGTACATCAACGATCTTACATACTTGTTGTGGATTGTTCACATTAACTGTAGTGTAATGTGCATCTGATGATAATACTTTACCTTGTACAGAAAACGTCTGTGCGAATGCCTGTGTAGATAACAGCATTAAACCAGCTATTGTTGTTGTTATTAGTTTGTTCATATTGTCCTTCCTTGTTTTAGTTTATAAGTTAATATTAGCATCATATAGGGATCTGTCAACCTCTTTCTGGCCAGAAATAATGTCAATGATCTTGGCATTAATTAGATCCCTCTAGTGCTTTACATGAGTATCCAAGTGCTTCCAACTCTATTTTATCACAGGTTCTAGCAGAATAAAATGCATCAAAATACATCACTTGCGTTTGCTTGTGTCCTTGCAACTTGTTGCCTGTGTAGATGTTGTGTCGTTGAATTGGTAATCGTTGTTTAACCACGTTGTACAAAGTCATGCCATGATATGTGTGTTCTTTGTTGCCATTCACCCACACATGGATGAATCCATCATCTTTGTTTGACCATCTGGTGTGTACCACAAAGTCTAACCATTTGCCTTTAAAGTCTTCATCATTGGACATCATTACTTTATAATCCTGTGTGCAATTTTTATCGCCAGGTTCTTGTGCAAGTAAAATACCTTCATCTGATAACATGAACAGCAATGGTATCTGTGGGCATCCATTCTTTTCAACCTTGTTTGATGTTTTATACTGTGTGAACATGGTGTAGCCTTCTGGTTGGTGCATAGTGTCTTTGGGAATAAACACAGAGAACCTAGACCAACTTTCAATCCTAGAGTTGCTTTTCCAAAATGCTTCTGTTCTACCAAACTGTCCTTTGAAGTCGCCTCTAGGGCAATCATCTTGTCCACAGTCGTTGTCTCTGTATTCAAGTCTTAAACTGTAGTCGCCTGTTCTAACAACATCTGTTGACCACATCATGCTGTAAGGCTCTAGAGTTTGATTACCTATGGTTTCAATTTTCTTTAGGTCTCCAGTCTTCTCAGGCCATTTAATTATTTGCTGTTGTCCTTCTGTGTAGTTGTGATCTAAATATTTTTCATTAGCACCAGCAAGACCTGGGAATAAGATTAGCATCAATAGAATTGGTACCACAATGGTCATAGGCCAAAAGTGTAAAAATTCTAGTATTTGTTTTTTAGTTTGTTTTTTCATTTGTTCCTTTTGTTATATTATAATAATAGCACAATATAGGTTTCTGTCAACCACTATTTCATAAATGTATGATTGCCTAAAACACCTATTCTTTCTTTGCTGTCTGCCCAATGTGGATATACCAAATTGTGTGCATAATAGAATGTCGCACCACTTGTGTTGTCCTTGATCATCATTGTTCCAACTTCTAATATGTATATCGCAAGTTGTACTGATTCTCTCCAAGCTCTTGCATTACCTTCAATAGTTTGTCCAGTCTTTTCATAGTTGGCCCATATGACATCTTTCTGTCCATCACAATACCAACTGAACTTACATCTGTGCTTCTTAGGATAATAAACTCTTTCAGAGTCTGCTAGGTCTTTGTGTTGTTTTGTTTTCCATGACTCTCTAACAGGACCTTGCATTACCACTCCACAATAAGTGCTGGGCCATCTTGCATCTTCAACTCTATTACGAGTCACATTACCAACAGCCGCCTTACCACCATAACTTTCTGCTCTGGCTTCGAAGTAGATGTTTTCTGCTAGACACATAACCTCTGCATGATATTTCTTATCAACACCTTCTTGTTCTAGTTCTGTCCACAAGATGTGTTTTGCTTGTGTTGTTAGTTCAGCACCTGTTGTAGCATTAGCAGGAGCAATAGTCCAAGCCAACAAATAGATTGTGAAGAATCCAAATACTAATTTTTTCATATTATCAATCCTGCCACGAAGTTTAATAAAGTTGCTATGCCAATCAAGAACGCACCAGCAACAGTCAGTACCGCTTGAATTACTCCGAACTGAAATAATATAGCAACACAAGTTATTACTATTAAAATTTTAAACCAACTACCAAACATTTTTGCTCCTTTGTTTTATTGTTTATATTATTAATATAACATATTATAGAAACCTGTCAACCATAAAAAAAGCCCCATAAACCTTAATGATCTATGAGGCTTTTAAACAAAGGAACTCTAATCAACCTAAGTTTTCGAAGTATCCCGGCTTCCCGGCTCTTATGGGGACTAGTGCTATACCCCTTCATGGTTGATACTACTTCGCATCTGTTGGCTATGTTTAAAGAGTAAACCCGACCGCAACGGTCAAAACCTCTCTGATACATTTAAAGTCTGCCGACTAATTGACCAGCACGGTCAAATTCTTTTTACCACTCGTCGTGTATAAACCCTTCTTCATCATCTAGATCGCTGAATGGAATTGCTTCATCCAGTGCATCTTCAGAGTCTGTACGATCAAAACATTGAACACAGTTCCATTGTTCTCGGTCTTCTACATACTGTCTATCATCAAAGTGCTCTGTGGACTCTTGACATGATCCACAGAACTTCATTTTAACTGGTCCCATTACGCAACCTCTTCTTTAAGACAGCTTCTAGTTAAGATGTCGATGTGATCTTTAACAGCCACCTTCATGTTCTTTTCAAAACCTAGTTGGTCATGTTTTGCATAGTACCAAGTACCACACGGCTTACCTAGATAATCTTTGTCACCAACATCCTTCATCAAGTAAATGTAGTCCTCACCTGAGTTGAAACCGTTAGCAAGATATTCAGCTTCGTCTTTGTAAATTTTGTATCCGCTGTTCTTCTCGCCTCTGTCTCTGCCGTAGTAGACATTTTGATAATCATATGTCTCAGCA
>Ga0181400_1001062_pt1 | contig 11608 bp, 12 predicted proteins | sample 23SPOviralmetaG_FD_130129 | JGI IMG/M metagenome (GOLD analysis project Ga0181400, IMG submission 130129) | Marine viral communities from the oligotrophic San Pedro Time Series (SPOT) site, San Pedro Channel, CA, USA - 23 SPOT_SRF_2011-06-22 | ecosystem: Environmental > Aquatic > Marine > Strait...
ATATGCTTGCATTTGGCATAAGATGTTCATATAGCTTTGATAAATCAATTTGAGAGCTGATCTGGGATATTTGGGTCATGGTGGAGATTCGGATATTTGGAACCTCCATCTCTTTAAATCTACTAGTGATTGTCTACTCAAATATCAAATTTTATCTTTAGCTATCATTTCAATATATTTCGCATATCTTAAAATATAGCGTTCATTTATTTTTTTATGGATATAAACCACTAATTGAGTGAGGGGTATATGTGGATTTAAAAAACGATAATGGGCATATAATATGCTCCATGTCACACAAAATCCGCTATGTCCTTTGGGGTCTTCGGTCATTTGGAAGGCACTTTTCTTGATTGCATCCACCACATTAATCACGCGATATTTAGGAAGATATTCTTTGAAAAATTTACGCAATGCTTTTTTCTTCTTTTTATATGCTGAATTGACTCCTCCTAATTCAGATGAAGAGGTTCGTGCACCATGGGGCTCAAATAATTCAATTGCCTTTGTCAGCTTATTCACCACCAAAATATTGGCATGATTATCATGATACGATAATGATAAATTCAATATAATTGGGATAAATGAGGCTTTGCTTTGGATGCCCGCTTTCAATGATTTGGCAAACTCTGATTCATTTAGTGAGAGAGGTTTTAGGGTGTCGCTACGAAGATTATAATCTAAAAATGCATCTGAAGTTTTATCAAATAAATATATATCTTTTTGGATGTTCTTATCTTTTGCAATGAGGGAATCTAGCAAGATTGCTACGTTATCATAACTTTGATAATGATATTCGCCTCTATCTTCTTTATAATCAATCCCACAACACCCAGGTGAAGCTACGGTTCCTTTTGAGATTGTTCGGGCAAACGGAGGATCTACAATCACTCTTTTGCTTCGTTTAGTTCTTTTAGTTCTTTTAGTTCGTTTAGTTGATCGTTTCTTTGACCCTTTCATAATAATTATACTATTATTATTATCTTTAAAAAATATAGATAGAGGCAATTATTGAGTAGAGGTGCTCGCCCTTTCCAGAGGTATCTCTACATCTTCTTCATCCGTTTCATCTTCATATTCAAGTGATCGTAGGACGCGATCTTTGAGAGCATCATCTTCGGCATTCATCATAAAGGATATATCCTCCATCGCATCTCGCAAACGATCCCGATCCATCACGAAGCAATGACCCGCACGAATCATACGCAAAACCATCTCTTTCATATCTTCATAATCCCCAATAATTACGTTATTTTCTTGGATCCATGTCAAAAGAGTTTGGTGTAGTGTTTCTGCTTTAACGATCTTTAATTCAACCATCTTATATTTTCGGATATAAGATAATATATTAAGATAAACGCGTATTAATGCGTCATTTAATTATAAATAGAATCTATCTCTCTTATAATGAGCGATTTAAATACTCTTTCGGATCTTGCGACCAAGCTTCAAGGATTTCAAAAAGAGTTAGATGCCTCTAATAAAACCCTTCAAAACTCTCTGCATAATTTATCCAAGAATCCGAATTTAGATCCCGATGATCGTATCCAAGCACAAAATGAATATTATCGCACTCTTTCTTCGTATGAAAGAGATTATCAAATCTTGAATGATCAATATAAAGAGATTATCTCTCAATTTTCTCAAGCTTATTTGGAGATGAGTGATTTTTATGTGGGACCCGAATTGCCTCGCCCTCATTTTTTAAGCTCGTCAAAAGATCTTTCGCAATTATATTTATGCTTTTTATTCGCGGGATTTATCACTTTATATGATGATATCAAATCAAACGATAAAGATGAGGTTTAAGATATCAACTCTCCTATATTTGCGGGCATTTCCATGATTTGAGTATCATAAAAGCTTTCTATATGCTTTAGATATTCAATATCCCGATCCGTGATCATATTAATAGCCACCCCTTTACGACCATATCTTCCCGATCTCCCAATCCTATGGATGTACGTTTCTTTTTCTCGTGGCAAATCCATATTAATCACCAACGATAATTGTTGCACATCAATCCCTCGTGCTAATAAATCGGTGGATAGCAAAATCCTTATTTGACCCGAACGAAACTTCTCCATCACCTCTTTACGCTCCGAGGTGGGTCTATCGCTCGTGATATATTCCACCGGAAAATTGTTTTCGCATAATGCTTGATAATAGCTCAAAATTCGGTTCTTGCTATTCAAATAAATAATGCATTGATTCACATTAATCGTGTCATATAAATCAACGATGACATCATATTTCCATTCATTTCTTTTAACGTTCACATAATATTGCTGGATTCCTTCGAGGGTTAATTCTTCATGCTTTACGAGCACATTGATTGGATCATTCATAAAATGCGTAGTTAGGGATAACACTTCTTCGGGAAGCGTTGCCGAAAATAATCCGATTTGGGCGTTTTTAGGAAGAGATCGTAAAATCGTTTGGATCGGTTCCAAGAACCCTTGCGACAACATCTCATCCGCTTCATCCAAGATAGCCATTTTGATCGATGCAGTTTGGAGATATCTTTTTTCAATCATATCTATCGCTCTGCCTGGGGTGGCTATCACTACGTGAGGGTTCTTTGATAAATCATCTCGGCATATACCCACATTCGTCCCCCCAACACACATAACACAATTTATTTTCGTATATCTTGATATCTCTTTCACAACCTGATATATCTGATCGGCTAATTCCCGTGTAGGGGTTAAGAGCAAGAGCTGGGTGCTCTTTTCATCTTCAACGATCCTAGATAGCGATCCGATCGTGAACGCACCTGTTTTTCCGGTACCCGATTGGGCTTGTGCCACAATATCTTTGCCCGATATGAGATGAGGGATCGATTGAGCCTGGATCTGCGATGGTTTCTCAAAGCCATAGCTGTATACACCTCGTAATATCTCATCTTTTATATTTAAACTATCAAAGGTGGCCTCCATATTATGTAGATTATCCTGGATTATCTTTAAATCTTAAGGGCGAGGATCTATTTCTTTTAAGAGCTCTCTCTTTACTTTGGTCGCTTCAATTGCTTCATTTTCTTCGGTCGATTCGGTCTCTGCATTTTGTCTTCGGCCTGAGGGGATTGCTTCCGAGATCTCTTCGTCTTTGGGCTCTTGGGTTAATATACTTCGGACACCCCCAATCGTATTTTGGACGCCTCCCGATACCATATTTAATAGCATATCTATCTTTGCATTGGATGCTTTGGTCACCTCTGAGATAGCTGATTCTGAGACTTCTGAGACTTCTTTGTCTTTGTCTTTTTTATTTTTATTCACATCACCTTTTCCTTGAAATTCTTTCTCAACTTGCTTACGCTTTATATTTTCAACCGATTTTGAGAACGATTTATAGGCACTCATATGATCCGCGTAATCTTCATATTTTCCTGTAAGCTGGAAGAATTGCCATCCTTCCGTTTTTAATTGCTCGGTGGTGAGTGCAAATTCTAAATAATTCTTATCAATTGAAAATAATTGAAGGAACCCATTGCTAATCGTCACCGATAGCGAAATAAAAAAAGAACACCAATAGCTTATATCATCAAAATTATTGGGAAGCTTTTCGGGATTCATCTGCCCCACCGACATAATTGCGGGTAATAATATGGACCCGGTGGTCACAATAAAACGAAATCCATCATAATATTTTTTGGTCTTCATCTTACGCTCTTCATAATTTAGCACCTCTGATAGAAATCTATTTTTAAGAATACTTTGCTTTGTGCGATTTTTACGAGGATCTTCATCTAATCGCAAAGTCTCAATAATTTCGCAAACCTGATCTTTATACGTAAAATTATCGGAGGGGGGCTCTAGATCGGGATACGGATCTGGATCTATATCTTTTGTTTTCTCATCCGTTTTCTCATCTGTTTTCATCATATATCTTAAATTTTATAAAAATAACGAGATATAAATTTAATATCCTAATGTTTGACCATTTTTATGCTTTTTTGCATAGCAAAATTCTTGGGTATGACCTTTATAACCACACCTTAAACAAGTCATATCATATCTTTTTTTTCGTATTGGGCAACTTTTATGTTCGTGAAATACAAGTCCTTTTTCGCTCTTGAAATATTTTTCGCAGTGCCTACATTGATAAGGCTTCTTTTTCTTTCGTGCTTTCGTCTTTTTACCTTTGCAATATCTCGCAAAATGACCCTTTTCCCCACAAATATAACATATATCATCATTGCCTCGGATCATTCCTTCGATAAACTTTTCTTCATCGTCGGTTATCTTTTTCTTACACCAAGGACCTCCTCTCACATTTTGGATGCCATACTTTTTCATATATTCTTGAGTAACAATTTGCTCATCACTATCTTTGCAATCTTCTCTTATCTCAACAATCGCTACGGGTTTATATTTTTTCGTCCATTGGGATCCTCCTTTCTCAAAATGATCTTTGATACGAAAATCAGCATTGTTTGATTTCCCTATATAATATTTATCTTGGTCGCATTTTAAAATATAGATTGCCACCATATTACATTTAAAACTCTACATTTATTTAAATTTAAGAGTCATAGTATAGAATTATGGATAACATCGTTGATTTGATAGTCACCGATGATGAAAGTAGCGATAGCGATAATTTATCGGACGTGTCCCAAGAATTGCTCTCAACCAACCGAGGATCTAATTATGAATTTATAGGTGCCCAACAAAGATTATTAGATGAACGTAGAGCTCAAGAGCACATTGATTTTCGCAATAAATATTTCACACCCCCCCTATCTCATCATATCATCACCGTTGCTATTGCAGATGGCGACCCTAAACCATTCAAAGTTATTTTAGGAAATGATTCGGGAACATCTAATGCGTTCAATTATGGGTTTGCTATCGATCGTGTCATAGGATTTAAAATGCTTAATGCAATGGTGCATCATAATGTGAGTCATGGGGATTATATTGATATAACGATTCCCGAGATCCCTTATATCGCATGCACAAAAAATGCAGAGAGGGCACCTCTTATCCAACGTCTTAAGGTTGTCAGTTCAAGCAATTTCCTTTATTATGAGAATAAATATGCCTTCCATAATTTATATTTCACGCCTATCAAATTATCCACTCTCACAATCGATATGAAAGATGTGGATGGCAATACTCCCACTCATGCTTATATTGATTTTGAGATCACAACCCTCAATCACGAGGGATAGATATCAATTTAAATAAATATATCTAAAATATAATTATAGCGATGATGAATTTTATCCAAACGTGTGCCCTATTTGCTTTAGGATCTCTTTCTTTGGATCTCGGAGATGCTCAAATGACTATGATTGGCGGGAATCATGATGATCATGGATGCCTCCTTGATGGGGGATATAATTGGTGTGAAGATACGAATTCGTGTGTGCGATTATGGGACACCCCTTGCCCGAGCTTGATAAATGCACCTTTACCTGGTCCTTTACCTGATCCTTTACCTGATCCTTCACCTGATCCTTTACCTAACAACTGCTGCGGAGGTGGTGCCGCTTGCGGACACGTGTACTGCCCAGCACTCTCTTTTTCCTCCGACGGATGTATGGCTGTGTGGGACATCCCCGGTATGGGCATGACCATGGATGACTGTACTGCCCCTCAGATTGCTATTGATCCGATGCCACCAGTTATGCACCCAACCGACCCGATTGTGGACCCAGGATTTGCAGTTGATCCTGGGTTTGGCATTGCAGTTGATCCTGGGTTTGGCATTGCAGTTGATCCTGGGTTTGGAATCGATACGTCTACTGGCGTTTCTGAAGGTGGTCGTTGTGCGTCTGGCTTCTGCGAAGACCCAAATAATTGTCCTCAATGCGTAGCAGGACTTAGCTGCCAAGTCCCAGCTAACATGATGTGCGCCGGCACATGCTTCGGAACATGTGTTGCTATAGATGGTCATCGCCGCTCACAAAAGGATGGTATGGACGAAGGCTCTGAAGAAGTCCACCCATGTTCTCAAGTGATGTGTATGATGTATTGCGAAAATGGACACGAATTGGATCAATTTGGATGCCCTATGTGTCGTTGTCGTTCTGCTCCCGTTAGCGATATGACACCTTTACCCGTGATAGATCCTATGCCCCCCATTTTGGATGTTCCTACACCTACTCCTACTCCTGAACTTACTCCTGATCTTACTCCTGAACCTAGCCTTTGCCCGCTTGAGCACGTGTGTCCACAGGTTTCGGTAATTTCTGAAAATGGTATTGATGGATATACGACCTATGAGCTTTCTCTTAAGCTCAAAGATCACGTGAAAGATATCTATTCTATTTTTGGAGATCATATAGCGGGCGAGATGTTTATCCCCAATGCATATCAAGAAAATCCTCTGGGATCCGATTTTGGAGGGGTTCTCGCGTATCACCTTCAAATGAATCCTGTGCTAGCCTACGATTCATGGTTGACCGTAGGCATAACCGATGGCAATCGTGATGGGCGTCTCTCTTCGGTTGGAATTGATTTCACTCAATGGACGAATCATGATTCACTCGTCATCGATAATGGAGCGATCTTTTCCTTCGATTCGTCTCCTGATCACTCGCTTTTGCCCGATGGTCATGATTATGTTGTGGCTCATCTAACCTTACCTAATAATATGCACACAAATGCATTAATTAATGCGCAAGGGAATCGTAAAAATAATAGTGAACCCGATTGGTCACAAACACAAATACTCTTTGATATTATGCCCTCTCAAATATCGGGTCATAGGCGCTCTCAATTATCAGAGCCAGTGATCAATCCCGATTGCGAAGTTTGGAATGATGGATGCAATACGTGTCAAGTGAGGGATGGCACTCTCGTAGGATGTACGAGGATGATGTGCTTTATCCAAGGCACACCTCATTGTCTCGTCTATGGCAATCATTGATTTGGAAAGAGTTCTTCAGCATAGCCCTTCAAAAATATATTTATGGTAGCCTCATCCATTTCGGAAAATATTACCCAAAATAGTCTTCCTAACATAATATCCATTTCCTCAACGCTTCCTTGGATCTTCTCTTTTATCAATGATGGAACTTGTTTCAATTCTTGGATTATTTCAGGTTTTACTTTTATCTTAAACGCTTCTTGCATTTCTTTAAACGAGGCTAAGTAATCATTATAATCACGTTTTTCACCATCAGGTTTTTCACCATAATCAGGGAGCGCTTCCGGCTTGGCTTCAGGGTCTGCTAATTTGCAGAATTCTATCAGCTCGGGTCCTGTAATACTGTATTCTTTACCCTTATATCTGAAACGTACTATAAAATCTTCTTCAAAATATTCAACTGCTATATTAGCCATGGGACTAGGATCGGGTTCTTCCTTTCTTCTTAGTCTTCTCATTAAGTTCATCCCCCCCTCTTGTTGTTTCTTCGGTTTGCCCTTGGCTCTTGTCTTTTTCCTACGATATCTTTGTTTACACCGGGAATATTTCTTTACCCCGCTTTTACGTATTTTTGATCGTTTCATACTCTTTGTTCGGGATCTAGCCATATATATATATACATAATTATTTTTTTGTTATTTAAAGATTGTTCAGATCTTTATACATATATCTTATGAGTGATTATTATGAAATTTTGGGCTTGCAACGTAATGCCACAGATACACAATTAAAGCAAGCCTATCGGAAGCTTGCATTTCAATATCATCCTGATAAATCAAAAGATGACGCCTCAATCGCGATCTTTCGTGATCTATCGAGTGCTTACGCAATTTTAAGCAATCCTAAAAAAAGAGCGATATATGACACATATGGATTGGATGGATTAAATGGGTTAGATGGGGGTGCTGATAAAGTGGATCCTTTGAAGCTATTTCGTTCTTTATTTAATGTTGATTTCACGAGAGATTTAAACGAGAATTATTATTATTACTCTGATTTTGATCATTATAGCGAAAATCGTGATTATCCGAAAGGCACTCTCTATGAAATTGAGTGCACTTTAGACGATCTTTATAATGGCACACAAAAGCAATTTTTTATCAAAAATGATCATCATAGTGGCGGATATATTATTAATATTCGTGCGGGATCTAGGGTGGGTGAATATATTTTGGTGAGACGTTCCGATCAAGATGAAGATTTGATAATCGCTCTCAAAGAAATCCCTCATACAATTTATAAAAGAAAAGGGGATGATCTTTATCGGGAATATATCTTATCTCTTTCGGAAGCGTTATGTGGATTTCAGATTACGATTGATCATTTTGGAGAACCTTTGACTTTATCTTATGATGGGATCGTCAAACCTAACTCTTTATTTAGAGTTTGCGATCAAGGGATGCCTCTTAAAATCAAAAATACGCTCTCTTTAGGGAATCACGAAAATAATGAGAGTGATCGGGGGGATTTGATATTAGATTTATATATCGCATTTCCTGAAGCACTTGAGCTAAGCAATGATCAAACGCAAAATTTGTGCGAATTATTAGGCCAATCAAGAAGAGCAAAGAATAATGATCCGAATAATGATCCGAAAGATCAAGCGAAAGATCAAGTGATCGATATCTATTATTATAAAAATAAAGAGGATGTCGTTAAAGAGATGTTAGATGAAGAAGAGAATGAGAGCGGCTCTTGTTTGCAACAATAAAATTTGAAAATCGTATAGATCTATAGGATATAATCTTATAGATGGATCTATTCAAGAGAATATCTGCCCTAAATCAAACTCTCGCAATTAAAGCGTACGCAAATCATATTTATCCTGATGATTTTGATATCGATGATCTCTATGATATTTATAATGAATCAGAGATAGAAGAATTGGAAGATTTTGATCGTCCGGAAGTAATCCAGTATGCACGTGATCATATCATCCAAAAATATGATAAAAAAGCATATCATCAATTCCGCAAAACAAAAGAATATCTATTGCCATCTTATCGCAAACAAATTAAATATTTCAATAAAAATCATAAAGATTTAGCGTTTAAATTCTGATAATCTTTTGCTATTTATATTGTAGCGTTATCATACGTTGCCTGGTGGTCTGCAACCATAATTGTAGTGCAAGGGCATTGGTTTTTAATTTGTAGAGCATGATCTTATCCTTTTCAAGAAACGCATCCCTTAGGGTTGATGATTCCAATGATTTGATTGGGTTTTCTACAAGATATGTTTTCCAGGTAAGTTTTTTATATGACGATAATCACTCTATCGTTTCTTTTCTTCTTTTCTACTTTTCTATTTTTTTGATAATGATTCATAATATCGTTTGACACATGGGTTTGCTTTTATCTTATTATGATCAAAATTGATCAAATAGATCCCTTCCAAACGTTTCACTCTTGATAAGGCCACATAGATTTGGCCATACTCAAAATTATCTGATCCTGCATCTATTAAAGCACGCTCTAAAGTTATGCCTTGGGATTTATGAGTGGTGATGGCCCACGATAAGATCAATGGGACTTGCTCGATTGATAAGCCTTCAATTGATTCGCTTTCTAATTTATGAGGCTCAATCAATTTTTGACGACCATTCTCAAAATGCACAAGCGGGTAACCCGATTCAAATGAAAGAATGATCCCTTGGCTGCCATTCACGATGGGCTTATCTGATGTCATATCCAGATTAGCCACACACATAACCTTTGCTCCCACTTTTAATGTGAGTTCTTCTTCCATAACCGTTTTTTTCAATAATTTTATCTCTTGCTCGATCAAGCCATGAGGATAATAATCTCGTTGGTCTTGATTAATGATCATACGATAACGTACACCTTTGCTTTTTATCTTTCGCATTTCCGATTCATTGATAGATATGCTTGCTGATCTTGTGGGGGTTATTATTGCAGGAGGATCTTTTGGGTCATAGGATTGACCGACCCTTTCTAAGAGAGAGTGATACGTTTTTTCCGATATCCTACCTTCTCTCGTTTGTCTTAATATTTTGATATATTTAGGATCATTTTGACGAAAGACTTCGTTCATTACGATCACTTGAGATGGGGGGAAGATTGATTGCCATAATTCACTCTCAAAGCAAAACTTCCCTGAATCAGGGACACCCCTATCAGCAACAGGAGGGATCTGATAGAAATCGCCCGAAAAGATAACTTGGATCCCACCAAAAGGCAAATCATTATTGCGAATTTTTTGCGCGACAATATTAAGAATTTCAAAGAAACGCTTTGATAGCATACTCACCTCATCAATTATAAGCGTATCAATTTTTCGCCAATTGCTGGATGCTTTTTTATTTTTTTTGACGCGGGCCACTATCTCTTCTTTAGATGCATCTCTTATTATGCGAGTTCCTGAAAAGGCGTGAAGGGTGATGGCATTATTGAGCAAAGAAGCAGCCGCACCCGTCATCCCACACACTTGCACTATTTTCGCTTGTTTCAAACAAACCTTCACAATCAATTGTATGACGAGAGATTTACCCACCCCTCCTGGGCCTGTCATAAATAGATTCTCTCCTTGATAGGCTTTATTAAGAATCTTTTTTTGGGCGGATGATAAATTGTAATCATAATCGTTTAAGAATCCCTCAAGATCAAGAGTATCTTCACGATCTTCACTTTGAAAGATATCTAGGATATCTTGGCCATACGCATCAATCTTCGTTTTACCAAATCCCCTAACCATCCTAAAATCTCGCATGCTTTGAGGGGATATTTTCATGAGATTCTCTACTATTTCATTCGTAAAGATATTATTTGGATGGGTTCCTTTTTTAAGAGCAATATTTTTGCGATAGATTCGTAGCCTCGTTTTATGTCTCATTCGTTTAGACGTATGATTATTATTGATTCAAGGGAACCATTGATCTTTCAAATTTCATATTTCTATTACAATATATCATAAATCATAGTGATGACAATAAAAAATTGTAAACTACCTATTATCTATCTATTCTTTAGAAGCGGTTCATAAGATAAATGATCTCATCTAAAGGTGTATTTTTAACGGAACCGCTCTCTCTTGCTTTCGCCTCCATTTTATCGTGAGCTAGCGTCAATAAATTTCCTAAATAAGCGTGCATATGAAGATATCCTATGGACGCTTTATCACCCAAATGAAATGAGAATTTCATCGATGCCTCGGATCTCTCTAGCACTTCGTCAAAATGAGAGGGATCCAAGAACCGTTGAAACTCTTCGCGACAAGATTCACTCATATCCTCTGCTTCAATCGTCAAGCTATGATCTTGACCTTCAATATCTGTGATCGGCCCATTTTGCACAAGATTCCATCGCAAAGACCCTGGATCATTTGCAGTGCCATAAATCAATTTTTGAAGAGCAAGTGAGCCCAATTCTTCCATCTCGGAAACGAGTGATAAATCGGATTTTTTGAGGGTGAGTGCATTATATATTCGTACCGATTTGGGGACGATAATGACGTGAGCCAATGCCATTAATGCGGATAATCCACCCAAAGAATATTTGATAGGATTCATCATATTTAATGTGGGCGCCTTCCTAAATCCCGCGGGTATTAATGCGACACACCTTTCGCTCTGGCAAATAAGAGTCCCGCCTTCAGCAAATGATTTGGAAAGATTGAGAAATTGAAAGAGGGGTTTTCCGTTTGGTAGCACTCCGTGAAGCGGCTTATTCTCAAGAAGCATCGTGTCGCTCTCTCCATTTTGCCATCG
>Ga0181400_1001065_pt1 | contig 11584 bp, 19 predicted proteins | sample 23SPOviralmetaG_FD_130129 | JGI IMG/M metagenome (GOLD analysis project Ga0181400, IMG submission 130129) | Marine viral communities from the oligotrophic San Pedro Time Series (SPOT) site, San Pedro Channel, CA, USA - 23 SPOT_SRF_2011-06-22 | ecosystem: Environmental > Aquatic > Marine > Strait...
TAATGTTCTTAATTAGTTTTGTTTTTGTAGCAGGCATGTTCTTTATGTTTAGAGAGCGTGGAGGCAAGATACAACAGATTGTATTGGAAAAGCACAACACAAGATATGTACGTAGTGCTACACTGATTGACTTGTTCTATTGGTTGTGCTTGTACTTCTTTAAAGAACTAAACGACATACCTATGAGCACCACTTGGGTGTTCGTTGGTTTACTTGCAGGACGTGAACTAGCAATGGCCACATACTATGGTAAACAAAAGACCAAGAGTGTGTTTCCGTTAGTAGCAAAAGACTTTGGTAAGATGATGGTAGGGTTGGGTGCAAGTGTTGCACTAGTTCTTGCTATACATTACATAATTTTACCAAACGGAATGTAACAAACAAGGAAGGTTGTGTTCGACGGCACAACCTTTTCTCTTGACTTTTAACCTAACGAATGTATAATTAAGTATATGAGAATAACAATCGCAGGCAACGGCTTTGTGGGCAGAGCGCACAACGAGCTACTAAAACAACGACACGAGATTACTATCAGTGACCCCGCATTTATAGAATATACACAGGGTATTCCAAGTGACACAGAAGCTGTCATTATTTGTGTAGCAACTCCCCAAGGATCAAACGGCGAATGTGTTATGGACAATGTGTTCAATGTAATTGATACCAGTCCAGATGTGCCTATGCTAATCAAAAGCACAATTAGTATAGAAGGGTGGCGTATGTTAATAGATGCATTTCCTAATAGAAAAATAGCATTTAGTCCTGAATTTTTAAGAGAAGCGTCTTGGTTAGAAGATATAATGAATTTACAAACTCTTTTAGTAGGAGGCAAAAGCACAAATATATGGGCAAACATATTTGATATTAGAACAGAAGTAAGTGATGCCGAAGCGTTAATACTAACCAAGTATACAAGAAATAGTTTCTTAGCACTAAAAGTTAGTTTTTTTAATCAAATACATGATCTATGTAAAGAGTTAGGTGTAAATTACAACGCAGTTGCACATTATACAGGAATGGATCCCCGTATTACAGAAAGTCATACTAAAATAACAGAAGCTCGTGGCTTCGGCGGACATTGTTTCCCTAAAGATACTTCAGCACTTACAACAACAGCCCAACGCAATAACGTTGAGCTGAGTATCCTTGAACAAGCTATCTTGTATAATAAAAAGATACGCAAAGACTAGCGATGTTGCGGAAACTCTTTTCCTCTAGAAAACATATCTAACGAAGTAATATAATGATCGATTGAATGATCACTGAATGCATCAATTTGTCCGTGTCTAAGTCCAAACCATCTGCCACGCATTTTGTCTTTAACCCGTTGCCAGCCTGTAATATTACGAACATTGCCAAATGCATTTATATAATGTTCTTGACCGTGATGTTTATATCCCATCCAATTGTAAGGAACAGTAGTAACAATGTCGTTGTTGTTTTTCCAACGATGGTGTACGACACCTAAATGTACAACGTAACCTCTCCAACCTACTCTAGGAGAACCGTATGTATAAAGTTCTTGTGGGTTAGGTATCTTTGTGTTATAATGACAGCGACTGGCCATTATAGTTGCCATTGCGGCACCTAATGAATGTCCACAAAACCAAAGCCTTTGCTTAGGTTGTTTACTCATTAAGTCTGCCATTATATTAGGCCACAGCTCGTCAACTTCCGCTTTGAAGCCGCTATGCACTCTACTAACTGTTTCAGCAACCACAGGCATAGCTTTAAGATCTGCACTAATGTCATTAAATTGTGTAGGTTCAGTGCCACGACATGCAATAACAACATCGCTTTTGTTCATAAACCTATATGCTTGCGCACCTTTTTTATTGTAAAATTCTACTTCTGTAAAACCTAATTTTTCCGCTTGCTTTTTGGCTTGCTTTATGTTATAATAAGCAATCTTAGATAGTTTAGCAAACAAAAGAGAACGTTGACCAAAGGATAGAGTTTTTATTACCAATTTACATACTCCTCATTACTAGCAATATTTATATACGCTAGGTAATAAATACACTATAGGATAGTAATATGAAAAAACGTACAAGAAGTATATTAGATGAGTTGAACAGTGTCCATGGAAACAAGGACAGTGATCACTTCATTGATTCTACAGCTAATAACATTATTGAAAGTTCAATTAATCTATTAAGCCGTATTCATAATATGTATGATGATGAAACCGCATATGAATTAGAGAGACGTTTTATTAATTCTATTCGTACAGGAGATCCTAGAAAGTTCAAAAGATCAATCACTAAAATAATAGAGAGTAAGAAAAATGACAATTTTATCTGAAGGCGGAAATATATTCGCAGGTACTACAGACTTTGATCACAAAATAATTCCTAGTATGATGAAACAGGTAAACAGTGTTATGACTAAAACAGGTGTAAAGGCACTGCCCATTGGCTCAGGCGCAACACCTACTCCGGGAAAGATGTCAGGTGATTTAGATATGATTGCAGACGCAGGACAGATTAGAGATCACTTTAAGGTTGCTAACAACAAAGACGCAAAAATTGAACTAGAAAAACTTTTTCAACAAGCAGGGTTTGAAACAAAAAAGACAGGACAAATTGTTCACGTTAAAACAAACGTAGACGGAGCTGCACAGCAAGTAGACATTATGGTAGTTGACGGCGGCGAAACAGCACAAAAGTTTCATGTACACGACTTACCTACTGGATCACCATACAAAGGCATCCACAAACAAATGATGGTAGCTGACCTAGCAAAAGCAACAACAACTGACCAACATCCTAATGGATTCAAATGGAGCCCATACAAAGGATTAGTTGATAGGGAAACAAATGAACTTGTCTCAAGTAATTTAGATGAGATTGCAAAGATACTACTTAATCCAAACGCTAAAGGAAGTGACTTAGGCTCAGTAGAGAGTATTGTCAAAGCAAATCCTGATGCAAAAAAGATTGTCACTAGATACGAAACTGATCCTACAGCTAATCCTAACTGGAATGATAAAAAGATACAACCAAAAGAAAGTTTAGCTGATCGTCAGCTGAATAGAATTGTTACACTTGCGAGTACATTAGTTAGATGAGATTTACTGAGTTTAAAACATACCTCACTGAAGCTGCTAAGGTTGGACGCGAGTATCAACATTTAGAAGACCTTGTATTTGTCAAAGGTAGTAAAGGTGCTCAAGAAGCAGCAGACATCTTAGACAAACTAGGAACTGACAGTGGTGATGTTGCAATTAAGTGGGACGGCAATCCTACTATCTACTGGGGACGCGAACCTAACGGTGAGTTTGTTCTAGTAGGTAAGAACGGTTGGGGACGTAACAAAAGCACAAGTTCAAAAGACCTATCACGGTTTATACAAAATTCAGGCAAAGGTGTAGAAGAAGAACCTTGGCGCAAAGACTTTGGCGAAGAGATGGCAGAAGTATTTGAACTAATGAAGTCTGCAACTCCACCTAGCTTTCGTGGATATGTTTACGGAGACTTATTATACAGTCCACGCAAACCATTTACAGCAACCAAAGGCGCTGTAGAATTTGAACCAAATCTAGTCAAGTACACAGTTGACACGAATGGCCAACTCGGCGGGCGCATAGCGAACTCAAAAGTTGGTGTAGTAGTTCACACAAAACTTGAAGAGTTTGGTTCAAAGACTGCAACTCCTTTTAAAGATGTACAAGAACTTAACAGCAAAGATGTTGTTGTGTTAGGACAAACATATGTAACACATCAACCCAAAGTTGATACATCTGAAGTTAAAAGTATTAGAGCGGCCGCAGACAAAAATGCACAGGCAATTGATACATTCTTACAAGGTGCAAAAGGCCTAAGCAACCCTGCACAGATTATCTATACATATGTTAATCACATGACACGCACACAACAGCTAAAGAATATAGAGTCAGGCTTTTTTGATTGGCTAAGTACAAGCAAAGTAAGTCAAGGACAACAAGCAAAACTAGCAGAACTAAGCAAAGGTAATCCTAAAGCACTACCTGCATTGTTTGGACTTGTAAAGCAAGTTATGACTGTAAAAGATCATATCATAGATCAATTAGACGATGCTGATGCAGACGTTAAGGCAACAACAAAAGGCGAGAAGGGCGGCGAAGGTTACGTTGCTCTTGGAAGTAAAACTAAACTAGTACCACGTACTAGATGGCAACCAAATTAAAAACAACCAAAGGAAATAGATATGAAGATCAATGAAGTAACAGAAGGTCCAAGAAGTTCAATTTACGACCCCAACGCAGAAAAATTAGCTGGCGTTCGTAGACTTGGACAACAGATCACAAACTCACTAGAACCAAAGTCAGGTGTAAAATGGCCAGACGATGAAGTATGGAACAAAGCAAGTATGCTAGGAACTATGCTTGCTGAATTACCAGACGGCGGAGCAAAGACTCCTCAAGAAGCTCTTAAGAAGGCTGGTGTATCTAAAGATGAATTAGATGACATTATGGCTAAGGCCAAAGAAGCCCGCAAAGTAAGCTTACCTGATCCTGAACCATCAGCAGAGCCAGAAGATGATCCAGAAGATGACATGGGCGGTCAAAGCGATGATGAAATTGATCGCGATGCTAGAGACTTTGCTAGAGGCTAATTAATGACTCAAAAGTACACAGCAGCACAATGGGCAGAAATTGAAGGCGGTCATACTGTAACAATCGAACAAGAAGAGTCTTTTTCTTTTCTTAAAGATCTACATGAATCACGTATGACTAAAGACAATGGTAGTTCACAACGGCTAACGTATACTGATTGTGGCGAGCGTATGTATCTTACGCTACTTGCGCTTGAAACCATGAGACAATACAATCAGTTTGCACCTGTAGTACAAAAATATTGTAAAAAGACAGTAGGATTTGATCGTTATAAGTTTTATCGTATTATGGGTACTGACCTATATAATTTTATCTATTTCCTAGTAGGTGACGACAGTGCCCAAAATAAACTTAAAGATCCTAATGCGGCAAGAATACAAAAAAACAAGACAAACGTACCAGTTGCAGATATAAACAGACACATGAACGCAATAGCAACAGGCAAATCAATTTCCATTGGCAATATGTTTATACGTATTGAAAACGGACTTAATATAACCAATACTGATTATAAATCAATACGTCGAGGACTTCAAAACTTTAATAAACTTACTCGAGCAGAAAAGAGATTACTTGTTACACGCTTAATTTTTGCTGTGAGAGCAAAGCTTCGCAACTCGGATATAATAGACGATTTTGAAAAGTTTGCCGCAATTAAAAATTTAGAAAAAACAAACGTAAATGATCCAGAGCCAACAATAAGCACTCCTGATATATCTACATATGCCAAAGACATTGCTTTATATAGATATCTAGTAGGAGCAAAAAATTTAGCGTTAGTCAAGACGTTTTTAGACGCATCTAAAAACGGCAAAAGCGTGAATAGTGCTCAACTACGTGCTTATTTGCCTGCAATAGAAATGATTGACGATATTGTGCAAGGCGGTCCTGCAATGGTACAACAGCTAAAAACACTACAAAATCGGGCAAAAAAGACAAGATAGCATTTTTTCTGTCCAAAAATCAACTGAAATACATACATTTTTAACCCAAATGATAAATACATTATACAAGTTAGAAGAGGTCTAACTTGCCATTAGAGTATAGGAGAATATAAAATGGCTTCAGTAAGTTCAAACGCAGTAGGCAAAGCAGGAAACGGCTTAGGTCCACGCACACAAGTAATCGTAACAGACGCAGCAGTAGCAGATGACGCAGCATTAAAAGCAATCATCGACGCAGCTGGTAACGCAGGTCACACAATTGCAGCAGTAGCAGGAACAGCTAACAACGCAGGTGTAATGCACTTTGCACTACAAGGTGGCGGTGACGCAACTACACCTTATGGTCAAGCATTTACAGTAGTAGTTGACTTCGATCACAACCCATAAGAAATCCTAACTACCTTAGGTATCGTGATTATGGCCGTAAGGCAGGCGTCACACAAAGAGCTCACATTTATGTGGGCTCTTTTTTTATGACTTAAATACAGTATGCGTTTTACAATACATACATTAGTAGACATAACTGAAACAGGCTGTCGTAGAGGAGAAGATCCTAAGCGATATCGACAGCAACAAAACTTTCTTACAGTTCTACAAACAATAGGTATGAGGGTAAACCCAACTTACATTAAACCGCCTGTAGTTGTAAAAGAAATACCAAGTAAACTAGGATTAGGTACATCTTATAAAACTAAACAAAACGTATGGTCTTATACATTTGACATAGAATACGAAGGCGGGTTAGACGTTGAAACCCTAGTAAATGACTTTGATCTTATACCAATTATTACCGCTTTAGACGAGACGGCAAAGTTTACGAATGCTGTTTTTCTTTCCAAAAAACCGGATATTGTTAACATAGTTTTTCAATTAGATGATAAATAACTATGTTACGTTAATAACAACTAGGCAATCCAAACAATATAATAAAGGCCAACCAAGAGTTTACTTTAAATAGGAGCAAGTAATTGTCTAGTCAAATGGGTGACACTACCGAATTAGAAAAAACAAGTTTAGAAGCACACGTTGATTTGTGCGCTTTACGTTATCGCAACCTTGATAACAGGCTAAACGCTGTAGAAAACACTCTTAGAGACATTCACTCAGATCTAAAAACCGGACAAAGTTCAATGACAAAAGTACTAATTGGTACAGCAGGAACAGTGTGCGCAGGACTACTTTCAACAGTAGTTGTTATCTTAATAAATTTTGCCTAAACCATTTCACTCACGATAAATAACTATATGTTATTACGTGAGTTTTTTATTGACCATACAGAAGAATTAAACGAAGGACAAACTTGGGCCCGTTCGGGTAAGAAAGTTGTCCGTAAATACCGTTGTACTTCAGGTCCCCGCAAAAATAGAATTGTTTCAACAATGGCAGCATGTTTTGCCGCTCCTGACCCAAAGAAACGTGCGGCATTAAAAAGAACTAAAGCAAGACTTGGCAAAAGAATGGCTCGAAAGGCAAAACGTACAAAGCGTATTAATCCTGCTAGCCGTAGAGTGCAAAGCATGAACAGATCAACAAGAAGAAGATAATGCAGGTTAATGAAATCATAAATGAAGGCATTACAACTGTATTTGGCAAAAGCGGAAACAAAACTGTTCGTAAGTATCGTTGTACAAGTGGACCTAGAAAAGGACGTATTGTTGCAAAAGCAGCAACTTGTGGTGCACCAAAGAATGTAAAAGCTAGTGTAACATTAAAGAAGACAAGACGTTCAAAAGGCAAAACAATAGATATTAAACGTAGCAGGACGAAAAGAACAAATGCTGCAAGTCAAAAACTCAAAAGGTTAAATACTGGACGAAGAAGAATTACACCAAGAAAGCGTAGGGGTGCAAGATGAGAGTAGATGAACTAGTAGGAACTCCAGCAGACCAACAAGGTAATGTTGCAAAGCCTGTTGCAGGAGGTGCCACTGCGCCGCCACAACAAGGGCAACCTATAGGGCAACCTGATATTAATTCTCCTCAAGCACAAAAAGCAAAACAAGAACAAAAGAAACAAATTCAGACACAAATTAAGTCAACACAAATGCAATTAAAACAGCTACAACAGCAGTTGGCAAGTATAAAATGAAATTAAATGAGCTCATAAAAGATTTTTCTATCTATCTCAATAATGAAGAACAATCTCTTTTGGAAGACTTAAATGGGCTCACATCGATCGATACCTTCCAAGAGAGAGAAAAAGTCATTATTGATAACTTGATTAGAAAAAGTGTGGTAAGTAAAATTATGTACAATAATCGTGTTATGGTAATGAAAAATGATCTCTAAAAAACATCTTAAAGACTTAGAAAATTTGATTGACGAAGGCATGCGTAACATAGACATGCCACACGTTTCTAATGGCAATATTAGAATACAAAATTATCTAATTAGAGAAAACTTGCAAAATACGTTTAGTATAATTGATTTAAGAGCACAACAAAAAGTTCATACCACCTACTTTAAATATAGTGCTATTGCATTAGTCAAAGCACTGTGTAAAAAACAAACAGTAGAAAAAATTCTTAAACTAGATGAACAACTATTAAAACATTCAAATGACGCAATGTTTTACAAGTATTCTATGAAAAAAACTAAAGATTATGAATATTTAGAAATAAGAGAAGTAAGATTAGATATTGCAGAGAACGAAACACGGCAAATCAAAAACAAATTAAATACGTATATCTACAGTTAGAGATAAATATACTATAACAACGGGAAGAGTAACCATGAACCTTAATGAATTTACTAGAGTGACTGCAACAAAATTAAATGAAACCCTTGCATCAAAGTTTGGGACAAAACTTAATATTGCCAGTTTCACAACTGAGCAACTGTTAGATGCTCGCAATAAAATTAGAACAAAACTTTTTAATACTGAAACTACAGAAAGTTTTGATGCAGTACAAAAAGCAGATTATACAAAGAACAAATTATTTCTTGATGTTTTAAATGCTGCTATTAGTGAACGTGATGATAACATTGTTGATGCAATTGATGAAGCAGTACAAGTTAACGAAGGTGCTGAAGACGAAGCTGAACTTGTTATGGCAGCTAAAGATATGGTTGATAGAGTTACTGGCTGGATGGAAGACACAGCTGAAATGCAAACTGAATCAATGCTAGAACTAGCAGATGCAATCCGTGACGAAATGGGAAGCGAAAAGTCAGAAGCATTTACAAGTGCAATCAAACCAGCACTAGAAGCAATGTACACAACAATGGAATCTACCCGTATTTCACTTACTCAAGGCGTTGGTATGCTTACAGGCGAAGAAGAAACAATGGACACCATGGGCGACGATGACATGGATATGGACATGGAGCCAACCGATGACATGGACGCTGAAGGTGAAGTAGGTATGCCAGACGATGACGATTTTAATGCAGACGATGCATCAGCAGGCGGTGAAGAAGAAGCTGGCAGAGAAAAGCGTGAGAGCGTAGACCATTCAAAAAAAAAGTAAATGAAGCTGTAGATTCAAACTACATCTACGACATCTTAAGACATCAAAAAGCGGCAGGCATTGCCGCTTTATCTATGATTAAACTAGACAAATTTATGCAGAACCAAGGTCGAGGTAGCTTTAATTACGATACATTTAAAGCGGCATATGACAGTGATCCTAAGCTACAAGAACTAGTAAAAGACTTTGATCAAACGCAAATAAGTTTCAAAAAAGACGAAGTAGATGATCTAGACAACTTGCCCGGCAATCCAGGGCGCCCAAGCGATACTGTTGGTAAAATGGCTAAAAATGCGGTTGACTTAAAAGATCTTTGATGTTATACTCTTTATATGAGTTTAATAATTGAAAAGTACAAGTACGAAAAACTAAAACGTGTTGAAGTAAATGGTAAGCGTAGATACGCTGCACCAGGACACCCTCCAGTAGCAAGTGTAACAACAATCCTTAGTGGCACTAAAGACATGAGCCATCTCATTGCTTGGAAGAAGCGTGTAGGTGAAAAGAAAGCACAAGAGATTGTTACTGAAGCCAGCGGCGTAGGCACTAGGATGCACAAGTATCTTGAAGACTATGTTGACAACGGAGTATGGACAGAAAGCGCAGGTAGCAATCCATACGCACAACAAGCCTACAAGATGGCATGTGTTATCCGTGACGAAGCAATGGGCGATGTAGATGAGATCTGGGGTAGTGAAGTTCCGCTGTATGTTCCGGGTATCTTTGCAGGTACAACTGATTTGGTAGGACAATACAAAGGCAATCCTTGTATTATGGACTTCAAACAAACTAACAAGCCAAAGAAACCTGAGTGGGTTGAAGACTACTATTTACAACTTACAGCATATGCCTTAGGACATAACGAAGTACATGGCACAGACATACGTGAAGGACATATCTTTATGTGCAGTCGTGCGCTAGAGTATCAGCAGTTTGACTTATGGCCGGACGAGTTCGCAGAATGGGAACAAGAATGGTGGAATAGGTGTCGCCAGTATTACGAGAAACACGGCTAAATGCAAAATCTATTAGTACTAGGATGTTCAGTAAGTGACTATACTCATGTAGACAGATCATGGGGAGAAATACTTGCTAAAAAGTTAGGTATTAACTATGTTCATCAAGCCGCTGGTTGTGGAAGCAATTGGAGAATGTGGCGCAAGGCATTTGATCTAGTTGACAATAATATAGTTACTAACAAAGATATAGTAATTGTACAATATACAGAATTAATTAGACGAGAATTTTGGTCCCCGTATCAAAAAGAATCAAGACCGTTGCACGGAAGTAATGGCAAAAGTAATATGACCGAAGCATACGACGACGGACATATTATAAGGTATAAGATTGACGCTCACGAGTTTGAGGACTATCATAGAACAGAAAAACAATTGTTTAAAGTTTATACTCGATTTTTAAATGAAGAGTTTGAATTAGAACAGTTTAGAATGATGCATAACATGTTTCAAAGCTACATGGCTGACAGACAGTTTAAAAATGTATATTTTGTAAGACCTTCCGACTTTGGTGCATTATATCATTACAGTAAGTTGCACAAAATGTATAAAAATAATCTTATACATTCACCAAATGCATTTGAAAATCATTTACCAAACGATCAAGGACATATGGATCAACAGGGACACCAATTACTTGCTGACTTTGTATACTCTAAGCTAAGTATCTAAACAACAGCAGACTCACGGTGGTATCATGTGCTGTATAGCAAGTCAAGGAGTCTGCTATGCGATATATCGCCACGTTATTATTATTTGTTTCATTCTCAAGTTTTGCCGATCCAGGCACAGTATTCAGTCAGTTACTTAATACAGTTAATACCAAAAGTAAACCAACAATAACAAAATCAGGATGTTCTAGTGCTTTTTATGGCGTAGAATGGATTTTGTATAGTAACGGAGAAGTTGAAAAGATACGTAACTCTCCTAATTGCACAATCCAACTTCCACCAGTAGCTGGTACACTAGTCAATTCAGGCTGTTCTACAGGTTATCCTGGAGTCGAATGGTTTGTATACAATGACGGTGAAGGTGGAACCTATGTTGAAAAGGATGCACAATCTACAGCATGTGGTTGGCGCCCGCCTACACTAACACTATCTTTGACTGAAGAATTTGGAGATGCATTTAAACCTGTTGTTGTCAACGTTGACTACATCAACTTCAAGGGTGAGCCTGAGCCTTGGGGCATGGCGCATAGTTCTTCGACTATAGGCAACGCTATACGTGTTGATCAAAACACTGTTGAAATATATGGAGACGGACAACTAGGTAACGGAATCTTCACATTAGGAAATCAAGAAATACAATTTTTTATTGAAGAAGAGCCAGTGTGCCTAGTTGAGTATTCTGTTGATTGTGTAGGATATAGACAGCGTAGCGGACAAAGTCTAATCTATTATGGCGAGGATGACGAGCAAGTTGTAGTATGGGAATTAGCCATCCTATTATATGCATCACATTATAAATTTGGGGATGACATAACAGTAGGATTATACGACAAGTACGATCAGCAGAGCGATGTATGGAAAAAATGGCAACAACGAGTTGACCAATA
>Ga0181400_1001070_pt1 | contig 11537 bp, 21 predicted proteins | sample 23SPOviralmetaG_FD_130129 | JGI IMG/M metagenome (GOLD analysis project Ga0181400, IMG submission 130129) | Marine viral communities from the oligotrophic San Pedro Time Series (SPOT) site, San Pedro Channel, CA, USA - 23 SPOT_SRF_2011-06-22 | ecosystem: Environmental > Aquatic > Marine > Strait...
CCCCTGCTGAAGATTAGTAGTCGTGCTATTACCTTCGCCTGTAACGAGGATAGACCCTGCGGTGGAGGTGCCAGTGAGTTTGTTTACTAAGATTTCACTCATGCTAGGTCTCCGTTACATATTGCACAGTTATGTAGGCCATCAGCCACGTTATTGCTACTATCAGAGGTTCTCCAAGCCCTACCTGACGTTGCAGATGTATTAGTATTAAATTGATGCCTGTTATTCCTACAAATAAACCCAGCCGCCCAAGCGGCATTGTCCATATTATTAGTAAATGCGTTAGTAAAAATACCAGCAGAATCGTCCGAAATTGAAGACGTGTTAAAAGAATCATCAACAGATGGAGTGGTTTGGTCATAGTTAAACCAAGCCTTTGCCGCACTCTGATTAGTCAGCGTGACTGCACCGCCAGATGTGTTCTGGATTGTATCTGCTTTTAATGTACTCATAGTGTCACCAATGTTCCACCGCTTTCAACGGTCAATGTTACACCAGATGCTACAGTAAGTGGCCCTGTCACATTAGCGTTTTCAGTAGCAAGAATAGTTGTGTTTGCGGTTAGGGATTGTGCGTTGGTACGAAATAGACCGCCAGCTTTAAAGTTACCTTTGTTTTCAGCGGCTGGTGTAATCGTACCCGTTTGTGGTGCTAGGTAGTTTACGAAAATGTTACCTGTACCAGAGGAAGGAGCAGCAGTAAATGTTAGTGTAGTGCCATCAGGAATAGTGTATGCGGCAGTGTCTTGAACGACACCATCTACCGAAACCAACACATCCTGCACAGAAGAAACTGTGGTAGTTAAGGTAAACGTAGTATCACTACCGTCACCATTAAAGCGTTGTACAGCTTTAGTAGCTTGATAGGAACCCGGAACTTTTTGTCCAATGTAAGGCATTGTCTATTCCCTATGCGCTGATAGTGTCAACTACAGAGACCCAAACATCTGCGCTAGATGCGGTATCACTTTGTACTTTAAGTACGTCACTTGCTTGCATTACAACTTTTGCACCGCCATCTAATACTTGCAGGGCTGACCCTACAGGAATAGGTGCATCCTTAACAATGTAGTAGTCATTAGACCCATCGTTAATAAACACATCCATTAAGATTTGTGTGGTTGTAACATTAGCAATGTTGATACCAATAAGCGCATCATCAGAGTTGGCTGTACGTAGGGTTACTGCGCCTGTACCAACATTCCTTGCAATGTTTCTTTCAAAATCCTGTGCCATAATTACTCCTAACTAGTAACATACATAATGGTATCATTTGTGTACTATTTTGTCAAGTTTATAATGCAATTGCCATAGCTACTGCAAAGCCAGCGGTTGCACCAGCAGAGGGTAAGTTAGTCAACTGTGAACCGTCTACTGCTGGTAGTCTTGCTGAACCATCTAACTGTACAGCATTGTTAGCGGATGTACCTGCAGTCAATACTGCGGCACTACCTAGCCCTATATCAGTACGTGTTTCTGATGCTGACCTACTTTCAAGTCCATTAGCAGTAAATCTAGCATACTCATCATCCGCCACAGATGAACTATCAATTTTGACTGCATTAGTATTTGAGATGCCAAAGGTTAGGGATGCTTGACCACCGATATCTGAAAGAACTTCTGCAGTTGAACGACTCTCTAAACCGTTAGCGGTAAACCGTGCATACTCATCATCAGCAACAGAAGAACTATCAATCTTCACGGCATTGGTGTTTGATATGCCAAATGTTAGTGATGCTTGGCCGCCTATGTCAGAAAGCACTTCGGCTGCAGAACGTCCTTCAATAGCAGTACCATCAATACGTAAGAAGTCGTTGTCTGCTGCACCGCTAGTAAAGGTGGCTACATTACCACTAGATATACCAGAAGAAGGTATGTCAGAAGTCAATGCAACTGTACCAGCACTTGCTGGCAGTGTAACAGTTATGTCTGCTGTAGCAGCAGGACCAATAAGTGTTACAGCATTTGTGCCATTATCTGTGTCTTCTTTAAAAAGGATAGAGCCAGCAGCAGAAGCTGAACCTGTAAGAACAGGTGCTGTCAGGCTTTTGTTTGTCATCGTCTGTGAGCCAGTAAGCGTAGCTACTGTGCTGTCAATCGCAACAGTCAGTGTGTTACTAGAACCAGAGGTATCAATGCCTGTGCCACCAGCAATGTCTAGTGTCTCACTATCTAAGTCAATGCTAAGTGCGCCACCGCTATCACCTTGAAAGTCAAGGTCAGATGCAGTTACCTGTGCGTCTACGTATGCTTTAATAGCTTTAGCAGATGCTAGTGTAGTGTCTGTACCAGCAACGCTAGACAAGTCTGTGTCAAGAACACCTGACTTTAGGTTGTCTACCTCAATATTAGATACAGTGTTATTATCAACATCAATAGTTTTATTTGTTAATGATTGTGAACCTGCAAGGGTAGCTACAGTACTGTCAATAGCAAAAGTAACAGTATTACTTGAACCACTAGTATCAATGCCTGTGCCACCTGTAAGCGTGAGAGTCTCGCTGTCAAGGTCGATATTAAGTGCGCCACCTGAGTCTGCTTGGAAGTCAAGGTCTTGCGCTGTAATTGTTGTATCCACATATGCTTTAATCGACTGCTGTGTAGCCAACGCCGTAGCACTGTTAGAGGATAAAGTATCTTCATCTAATATATCCGTGACTGTAGTAGTCGGCATTGCAATGCTGTCAACGTATGCAACACCATCAATATAAAGGTCTTTAAATTCTTTACCACTAGAACCTAAATCAATATCGCTATCAGTAGTAGGTTCAATTACACCATCTTTAACTACAAACTGTTCAGTAGATGTGCTAGATACATCAATACTAAATTCAATTTGATTATTTGTGTCATCTACAACAACTTTGTTTTTAGGTGTAGCAACACCGGGGTCACCAATCAAACCAATGACTGGACCTTCTGCAGTTGTGCCATCATGCTTATGACCTGTCGTGTTATTAAAGGCGGCCAGAACTTGGTCAAATTCATCATTGGAATCTGCTGCGTTAATAACGTCACCGTTAGTGTAGGTCGATTGTCTAGTGTAACCTGCCATGTGTTATCTCCTTCCTCCGGGAGTAAATTCTAGTTGGTAACCTTTTAAAGATAGGGGGGCTGCGCCTTGATTGTCGTCGAGACGAACCGCAACCGTAAACCCGCCTCCTTCGATGCTTTGGCGAACCAGAGGTGTACCACTTGAACCGTACACGGCTGTTCCGTAAGTAGAAGTAGTAAAACCATAGATAGCAATCGCTGCACCTGTGGTTAGTTCGTATTCGTTTGGCTGTGGTACGCTCGATGAATTAAAATCGTACCGAATTCGAAACTTTGAGTTAACTGTTCCTTCGTTATCGTAGTTCCAGATAATCCGCTGCATGAGCTTTCGGATACCTGCGTCGCCCATCGTAAAGTCAGGAGAACGATAAATAGCCTGAATGTTGGTTCCATCAAAGTTATTGCCTGATTCTTGCCTGTAGATGTAACCATCGTAACCGCCATGCAAGATTGTTTCAGTGCCGCTAATAAACCCAGACACGCAACACGCTGCTTTAATACCTTTAAGGTCAGCATATTCCCAGCCCATGCCACCTTCAACACCTGCCTTGATTACGCCGATAACACCCGGTGCGCCAGCCGTAGTTCCTGTATCATCAGGAAAGAACAATCTGTATTGACTCTTGTTTCGAATAACAACAGAGGAGATGCGGTCTTTGTCGATGTTATCGAGGCGGGGCTGTATCTGTTTTGATACGGTTCCTAACTCGATGTCCCCAATCTTTTCTGTACCAGCGATAGTTCGCAAACCATCCGGAGCCAAGTATATAACGTCACCTGCTATCTCTTGAACACTGAAACCATCGACACAACCGATGCTTCGTGTGACAGGTTGCATCTGAAAGTCAGCAACCGACGAACCTGCAAGAAAGTAAATCTGGTCTTCGCAAAAAATGAAGAGACGGTCACGAAAAACTTTTAGTTTCTTGACGGGGCTTTCGACGCGAACCGACCCTGCCCCATTTGCCGTTGAAAAGTCCGTCTCATCAAACGGAGACGTAAACACCACTTCCTGCGGATTTGCCGACATACCTGCAAAAAACACGTGACTTTTAAACACAGCCACGAACTGAGGGTTCGCAGGTGCGCCTGTAGCGTTAATATCTGTAACCGAACTGTTATCGTACACTGAAGCATTGTTGGCTCCATCACACCAGATAACTTTTTCAGTGTTGTTAAAATTAAAGTTTGCAAAGTCAAAACGTCCTGCGCTAGTTCTTCCGGTGTCTATGCTTGTCCAACCGCTACCCGTACCCTTGTAAACCGCCGTACCCTTAGATGCAATCACTTGATTTTGATAGACGTGAACTCCAAGAATAGTTCCTGTCGAGCCGCCAACTTGGTTCGTATCGTACTTTGCGAACCCGTTGATGCGTCGGTAGCCTCCGTTGATGTCCGGCTCAAAGTTTTGCAACTGAAGAGCAGCACCCGGAGGAATGGAGAACGTGTCCTTGTCGAGGACCAGACCGCCGCCTAATCGAACAACTGCCGGGCTGATTAGCGATGTTTCTGGCATTAGACAGCCCTCATGTAGTCCTTGCGATTGATTAGTTCGACACGCATCCGGCTCAAACCGTCTGTGTAATCCCGCATTGCAAGTTGCGAAAACTGAACGTCTGAGCGTAGCATGTGAGCGTAATACCTTGCGCGGTTAACAATCACGTCGTGAAACCGCTCTGGAATTACAGGTGTGTCTGTAGCACCGGACATATCGGTAGATGTCTGGTAGTAGTAGTAACGAACCGTGTAGGTGTCGTCAGGCACAGGAGAAAGACCGATTTTGTTATCCGGAGTCTCGTAGATAAAATCAGGAGCAGCCCGTGCGCTTGTGTTAGGGTTCGTGTCTATTTCGTTTTTTGCGTCGAGGTATTCGTTGAAGGACAGGTAACGAAGGGTTCGCTCTGCCTCTCCCGACTTTTGAACGGTGAAGCTATCGAAGTCAAGAGTCTTAGCGTCAGACTCACGAGAGTATTCAGAAGTACCAGCAGCGGTGCTAAAGGACTGACTAACGACAGTAAAAGGCCACTCAACCTCAGAGTTGATGATATCCCGTTGGGCTTTGTTTATAAAGTCCTTGACGGAAGTTTGAATGCCGCGAGTCGAACCGATGTTGGTAACTTCAACTTCGTTAATTTCGCGGAGAACAGCATTGGTAAGTTCGAGGTAGTTCATAGGTTACCTATTCGGGTCAAAGAATTCTTCTGCACTAATCGTAATAACAAGAGTATCAGCCGTGCCAGCATCTACAATAAGTTTATCTTCTGCACGTATATATAGGGGTTTGTCTGCAGTAAATACGTTAGTTGTGGCATTAGATGCTAAAGAGTGCGCGTCTATTAATGTGTAGGTGGTGTTAGCAACCTTTTCATAATACTTTACAGTAAAGGTATGACTACCACTGTGATTGTTTGAAATCATCATGTTTTCTACACGAGATGAAAAGTTTGCTGGCACAACGTAGCAATCTGTGTCGTTAGTTGATGACAGTGCTGTGACTTTTGTAACAAACTTTGAACCTGAATTGAGTAGAGGCATTAGTCACGATTCTTTTTTAAAAGGTTACGATGCTTTGTCCACAACCAGTTGTCCACAGCCCCAAACAGTCTACTGATGCGTAACAAAATCATAGCAACGTGATATCTAATCTTTTTTTTCATCACACTTTCCTGTAAGATTTAGTCTTCTTGGCGATAGCTTTAGGCTGTTTTGCAACTTGCTTACCAGCCTTAGTAGCCTTGCGCTTCGCACGGGTAGTGGCTGCGTACTCCTTCGAACTGAGTGCCTTGATGGCTTTCTCCGGAAGGTAACGTTCTCCTGTAGCCTTCGAACCCTGTGTAGAGGGTTTTCCAGACTTTGTGCGCCACTTTTGTTTAGTCCACGATTTGAGGGACTTCTGACTTTTAGCCAATGCCACTGCCGTCTCCAGTAAGTCTCAACAGGGTTTCTAATTTTCCGTTGGCGTCTTCCCATTTTTCAAGTGCCGTATCCATTTCTTTGATAAGGTCGGGGTGTTCGCCAACTGCAATAGGGTTATTTAGGTAATTTTCAAGAGTATGTTCTGCGTGTTTCTTTTGAGCTTTGTACTGAAACAAAAGTGCATCAACGGCAAGTTTTTTCATAAATCTACCTATGTTTTTTAGTGACTTTACCACCTGATTTGTACTCTTGACCGGGTACTCTGTCAGAACCAGCACCTGCAGGTTTAGAACTCATCATGGAAAGAAATGTCCCTACACCCGGAAGACTTCTTAAACCAAATTTAGCTGCTGATGAGGCAAGTGTAGGAGGTTTTAAACCTTTGATAATATCTTTTTGCCTTGCCATAAGAGCATTTTTAATTTTTTTATCTTTTGCGGAAAGGGCTTTGCTATCTATCCTTTTTAAAAGGTCCAGTTCTTGTTGTGCATTTTTTGTCTGTATAGAAGCAGTGCGTTGCTGTCTTTTTAACGCTCTAAGTTCCACTCTAGTTTTTAAATCGCTCATAACAATGTCCTATGTATTTCTGTGCTTATGATTATTATACACCTTTTTGCAAACTAACGCAAGCTTTTTAAGAAGTACGCTGCTATTGCAAGCCCACCTACTCCTAGAATTATAGCCCCTGCAATCACAAGTATTTCAAGAGTTCTTTGTTTTTTAGCTCGTAATCTACGTTCTTGGTCTCGTCGTTGGTTTCTAGCTTCAACTTGAAATCGCTGCCAATCTTGCCACAGTCCGGGACGACCCGTGTAAATCATAATCTGTTTGAGTTCGGCTTCTCGTTGCTTAATAGATTCAAGAGCCATAAAGTTTTCAAGGTCTGAACCAGAGGCACTTCCTCTCGCTTTACCTTGTATCTTGCGTTCAATTTCTTCCTTTGCACCTACGAACTTGCCGATTGCACTTCCGGCTTTTGCAAGGTCCCCTGCATTTTGGACAGCAGACTTAATAACGCCGAACGCTGCATTTGCTGCTGCCAATTCTGCTAACATGTCAGTATACCTCTACAATGCCTTCTTTTATATACTTAGGTATGCAATATGCGGTAACACGGTCTCTTGCGTCCATCCAATCCAAGTAGCGGTAACTTCCGTACCGCTTGGTTGACTGGGCTGCGTAAAAATTACAGGTGGTAATAGATGCGAAATACATATCTCCACTAGCGAGGTAACGATTCTCTCCAGTACCAATATAGACGACGAGCAAGAAGACGTGAAGCATTCCATTATGACTTGTAGCCCCCACCAGCTTTCTTGTAAGCACTAGCTAACATCTGTGCTTTACGTGCTGACCACTGTCCGGGATTGCCCCCCTTGCTGCCAGCTTTGATACGATTGAACTGTTGCTTTCTCATTCCGGGCTTAGTGTAGTTGCCAGCCTCATTAACTCGACTTTTGCTTTTCGTTTCACCGCCCGTCGCATAGCCAGTCTTTCCAACCGACCCTCCTTGCGCTTTCTTTTCAACACCCTCGATTTTGCCAGCGTTTGCTGTTGCGTAGAAGACCTGTTCACCCTTCTTTCCCCCGTAAGTGCGTTGCATCGATTTCATAATGTCTTTGCCTTTTTTAGTTAGGGGCATGTCAATACGTAGCCTTTCTACCTCTTGGTTTTACTTTGCCACCATGTGCAAACGGAATAACTAAACTAAAACGTCCTACTTTTTCGCCTGTGCTAGAATCAGAAAATGAACCTACAAATCTACCACCTTTTACGTTGCCGGATATTTGCACAGTTTTTTTAGTGTTTTTGTTTCCGCTAAATTTATCTTGGTCTATAAATCCAGAAATTTTAAGGTCAGGTGTAATATTGTAACCTAGTCCGGCAGATAGCTTTTTATATATTTGTGTTTGAACATTTTCAGGAATGCCAATTTTGTTTTCCGGAAGTGATTCTGTTACCTTGCTGCTAGAATATGCTCCGCCTAAAGTAACCGTAGCTTTTCCTAGAGGTACTGTTCCTTCTCCACTTATGTTTTTATTTTCTGTTTTAGTGCGGTAAATAGAGCCTATGTATGAAGGAGCGTTTATGCTTGTATCCTTCTGGTTTTTACTTTTAGAGCCTCCTGCTCTAATACCGGGACGACCTCGTTCAATCATCAAAACTCTCCCTTTCTCATAGCTTCAGAAAGCTTGTGTGCGCGATTGCCAACCTGCCTAGCCCACTTCGAATCGGTCATCTCAAAACTTGCAGCTTCAAAGTTTAAGTCGTGGATAGCGTACCACATCTTTTTGAACTTACACAGGCGAGGAACACCCATGTTGAAGGCCATGTCAACAAGTATCATTTGGCGAACCGCATCGAGGTTATCAACACACGGATGAACTGCGACCAGTTCCTTTTCGACAATTCGAATGTCGTTCATAGCCATGTACCGTGCATCAGCTTCAGAGATACCCTTTTTGTATACCTCTTCCATGCCGGAGATGTCCATGTATTCTAGCTCTTCTTTGGTAATACCCCGGTCACGAAGGTTACGACCGATGCCGATAGTGTCGATGCCGAGCGTATCTTGGTACACTTGGCAGACCATTCCTTCGTGTTCGATTACTTTATCAAGCAGGTGGCTTGTGTCGTATTTCACTTTGTATGCACTTTCTGTACATCAAAGGATGCACGAGTAGACCCGCCCTTGTGAGGTTTATATCCGCCGGGAGGATTTTTCATAAGTTTGTAACTTTTACCGGACTTCATCCAATGATATCCTTTGGGTGCTTGTACTGATTTTTTCATCTACTTCTTTCCTTCGTTGCTCATCCAAACGCCAAACGCACCTGTCATAGCTCCCATAACAACGGAGACAAACGCTGATTGTGGTGCTGTCGGGTCTTCCAAGCTCATAAACCACTCTGCACAACGCCAACTCATCAAGGTCATTATCAGCATCATAAATCTTGGAAGTATTTTCCATTCTAAGATTTGCTTCGAACTCACTTGGTCAGTCCTTTGACCTTTTCTACTGTTCTCAAGCCGCCAAGTCCTAACATGCCAAGAAGCACAGTCATTAGGCTATCCATGTCAAACACAGGCAACTCAGGCAGTTCCATACCTGCCATCCCTGCACCGAAGATGATGAACGGAGCTAGGATAAAATGCCATGCCATCGCAAAAGAAAGCACCCAGCCTAAAAAGGGCCGCCAGCCCGCTACAAAAATAGACCGATGCTGGGCTTCGGCCTTGTTTATTTCGAGTTGCCCCATCGCTTGTTGCTGGGCATGTTTTTGAGACATCGTGGCTATTTCATGGGCCAGCCTTGCCTTTTGGTCTTTGTCTTCAATAAACTGGTCAAGAAGATTTGTTACGGGACCGATAAGATTTGCTAACATTTCCATCTCTTTCTTGCTTGGCGAAGACGACTGTTCGGGTCTTTCGCTGCTTTCGGAAACTTCTTCATTTGTCCGGCAGACCGCGCACAGAAAGACTTGCGTCGTTTGGCGTCCTTGCTTCCGGGTTTTACCTTTCCGGTCACCGCTGTCTTGAGCTTCGAACCGGGATTCTTTTTTCTGTATTCCTTAACGCCTTTTGCAGTCATACCCGCACCAGACTTAGTAGGGCGGTAGTTTGCGCTTTTGCCTGTTGTTGATTTTTTAATTGGGTTTTCTTTTTTACGAGGTGCCATCGTTATTTTTTCTTTTTGGCAGTGCCGCCTTTAGCCATCTTTCTAATAGCTCCGCCTCTAGCTCTAGGCTGTGACATAGTTGTATTTGAACGTTTTTTAGCTGTGTTTTTAAGAAGTTTTACGTCCTGATCGGATAGTGTTCTACCACCTTTAGAAATAGGGTTTTTTAAAAGTTTCTTATCCTGATCGGATATTGTTCTACCGCCTTTAGAAGTGTAACTACCTAAAATATCTTGAATTTTAGTAAGGGCTTCTTGAGATGTAAGGGTAGTTTTTTTAGCCATGATAATCTCCTGTAGGCTATCAAGAGGGTTTACCCCCGGCAAGGTTAGTTGCTTTTATCATATTAATTAAAAGTCGTCAAGGGGGAAAGTTACCCCTCCCCCTCAACTAAGTTGTTTATGCAAATGGTGCGCCGACGCCGGGGTCACCCATATCACACATCACTGCAATACAACGAATTTTACCGTCGAATGCTGCAGTAACACCGAGAATGTCAATGTTGTCTGCTGCAGTGTAAAGTTTAGCAGTTTGACCAAACTCCTGTGCAATAGCGGAACCGCTAACGTCAGTTACCCAAGTATCTGCAGCACCAGCGTCACCCATGTCTATTGTAGGTGAGCCTGTAGATGCAGCTTGAAATACTTCGATACCAGCCATCAAAACCAGAGTATTATCTGGAACTTCAAAGACGTTCACAATGTCGCCAGCGGCAAGAGAAGTAGATGTGAAGTCAAGAACAACTTCGACAGTCTGCATCTTCCTACCAAGAGGGATACCTGCTACGGCACCCGTTACGTTGTAAGTAGCCATTAGTAAATCTCCCTACTAGTCTAAGCTAACAACGCCACGAACGATGGCTTCTGGGCGAAGGACTTTACGTCCAAACACATGAAGACCACGAACGATGTCGCTGAAGGTTTCAGTTGAGCGAACAACTTCTGTTTTCGCGATGTGCGAAGCAGTAGCTGTTGAGGACATGTGACCCGCAAGAATTGCGTTTTCAGTGCCATCAGTTGCTAAACCTGTGAGTGTTATTTGGTCGGTGCCGCCTGTAGAAACAAGAGCAGTTGACTTATAGCACTGGAAGCCAGCAATGTTGCCCAGCGATACAAGGCCGTTACGCAGAGGTGAAGTTGCATCGCCAGTAACCTGTACTTCTGCAAACTTCGAACCTGCTGAAAACAGGTGCTTGTAAAAAGCTGGAGGAGCAACAAACCAACGGTTCTCTTCCGGAACTGATTGTTCGTCCAAAGCCTGTGCCATGATAAGCATGGTATTGATTGCTAAATCACCGGGAGTAGAGTTACCACCGATATCCAGAGCAGAACCAAGTGTACCGATACCACTAACTTGAGAAGTAGCAGCACCTGATTCGCCTGTCAGGCCAGCGTTAGTTGCTATTGAGTCCAGAACGTTAGCGTCGTACTTACGCTTCAGGGAATATGCACCTGAAGAAGTCGCAAGAGCTTCGAAGTTAACGTGTGACTGACGCTCTTCAATGTCGTCAATCTTGAACGCAAAAGCGTTTGCTTGGTCAACAACCATTGTGATTTGGTCATCAGCTAAGTCTTGTGGGTTAACCACTGAACCACGTGAGTACGCAGATACGGTGATTGTTGGTTCTTTAATGATACGAACTGTATCGCCAAAGTTCTCAATTTCGCCAGCATAGTCGGTGTTGGTAATGTCTTCCGCAACCGAAGCGCGACGAAAGAATTTGAGAACCTTTTGGCTGAAAATTTCTGGTGTAAAGTTACCAGAAGGCAGGTTATTATAACCTGATGCGCTATCAAAAGCCATTGGTCTTTTCCTTCTTTGTTTGAGGTTAGTTTAAGAGTTGAAGTCGATTCGCCCTTCAGACCTTGCAGAGTCCAGTTCGCTTTCTA
>Ga0181400_1001071_pt1 | contig 11533 bp, 11 predicted proteins | sample 23SPOviralmetaG_FD_130129 | JGI IMG/M metagenome (GOLD analysis project Ga0181400, IMG submission 130129) | Marine viral communities from the oligotrophic San Pedro Time Series (SPOT) site, San Pedro Channel, CA, USA - 23 SPOT_SRF_2011-06-22 | ecosystem: Environmental > Aquatic > Marine > Strait...
AGATATGCAAGATTTCAGATCTCTAGAGGCTAATTTTAGCACAATTAAAAAAGAATACGAACAGATAAAAAACAGCATGTTGAATTATCCAGAAACAAACCTTTACAATAATGCGGGTTGGGAAGTCTTCCCTATTTTTAATTGGCCTCATGGAGAGATTATAGAAGAGACCGCAAAGCTATTACCAGAGACAACAAAACTTATAGAAAAATATGTACCCAATCATAAATCCGCTTCGTTTTCTAGATTAAAACCCAAAACTACTATAAAACCCCATAGAGGACATCAGGGAGATTTTTTAAGATATCATTTAGGGGTTGATGTACATGAAGGAAATTGTGGGTTAAGATCTGAAGGTAAAGTGTATAGATGGGAGAACGAAAAGTCATTTGTATTTGACGATAGGAAAGTTCATTCGGCTTGGAACAAAAGCAACAAAGATAGAGTTATATTAATAATAGATTTTACAGAATAAAAAAATGGATTACGATTTCGAAAAACTAAAAGAAAGATTCAAGCCTTTGGAAGATAGGTGGGAAGAAATAAGGGCTGAATATGACAAGATAGCAGAAAAGTTTTCAGCTTGGCCAGCTACTTACATAAACAAAGGGGATACTTGGACTCTATTTCCAGTCTTTGACAGGAGAACAGAAAGTATTGGAGAAAGAGTCGGCTGCGACATTGAGAAAACTTTTCAGCCTATGATTCCCATAACTACAGCCTTAATAAAAGAACACATACCAACTCATGGAGCTTGTGGGTTTTCTAGAATGGAGCCAGGAGCGATTTTAAAACCCCACTATGGATATAAAACGCCCCATCTTAGATATCACTTAGGGATTGATTGTCCTACTGGTAATATAGGGCTTAGTACTGAGGGAAAGATATACAGATGGAAAGATAGAGAATCTTTTATTTTCGACGACAGAAAACTTCATCATGCTTGGAATAAAAGCAGAAAAAGAAGGACTATTTTGATGATAGATTTTATACCTTAATTTAAAAGTCACTTTTAAAAGTTAAAAGTTTAACTTTATACTTTTCCGTGTATAATCTGTTATGGCAAAGAGGAAATATACAAAAAAATCTGAATATTGGAATAAGCTTAGTGATAAGAGCGAGCCAATAACAAATGCATCAGAAAATTTTCAACCAGATATGCTGGGTGAGGCTTTTTATACAGCTTCGGCTTCTTACAATACATCAAAAGCCTCTAGGCTTACATCAGCTCAGAACGGTGTTACAAGATTTAATAGAGCAGCCCTGGACAAAAAGACGGATAGGTTCTCCAGTATAAGAAGTGGCATGCTTCCATACAAGTATTCCGCTGATGGAGTTAATGTAAGGGATGCTATAGAGCTTTGTCAAAAAGCTTACGCTAATGTTTCTGTTTTCAGAAATGCTGTAGACATTATGTCTGAATTTGCAAATACTGATTTGTTTTTAGAAGGTGGTACCAAGAAAAGCAGAGAATTCTTTGAAGAATGGTTTAAAAAGATAAACCTTAGTAATTTAAAAGACCAGTATTTCAGGGAGTATTACAGGAGTGGTAATATATTTTTGTATAGGTTGGACGGCAAGTTCAAGGAGGACGATTTTGCCGAATTGATTAAATCAATAGCTCCTATTGGGATAGCTAAAAATAAGATACCAGTCAGATATATCTTAATGAACCCTTATGACATTGTGGCTACAAGAGCCGCTTCGTTTAATGAAGGAGCTTACGAAAAAATACTTTCTGAGTATGAAATGTCAAGGCTTCAAAACCCATCAACAGAGGAGGACCTAGAAACATTTAATGCTTTGCCTAAAGACGTTCAGGAGAGTATAAAGCGTGGCAATTACAACACGGACGGTTTAAAAATCAAACTAGATCCAGACAAAGTATCTCATTCGTTTTATAAAAAACAAGATTACGAGCCATTTGCTATTCCTTTTGGATATCCAGTACTTGAGGATATAAATGCAAAGATGGAGCTTAAGAAAATGGATCAGGCAATAACACGAACTATCGAAAATGTTATTCTTTTGATCACAATGGGCGCTGAACCTGACAAAGGAGGTATAAATGCACAAAATCTTAATGCTATGCAAAACCTTTTCAAGAATGAAAGTGTTGGCCGTGTTTTGGTTTCTGACTATACTACTAATGCTGAATTCATCATCCCTGACCTGAACAAAGTTCTTGGGTCAGAAAAATATAAAACTCTCAATGAGGATATTAAGCAAGGTTTGCAGAACGTTGTTGTAGGCGAAGAGAAATATGGAGCAACACAAGTTAAAGCTCAAATATTTATTGACAGACTGAAGGAGGCTAGGAACGCTTTCTTGGCTGACTTTCTACAAAAGGAAATGAAAAGAATTTCCAAAGAACTGGGGTTCAGATCTTACCCAACAGCTGTATTTAAAGATGTAGATATGAGGGACGAAGCTCAATTAATGAAAGTTGCGACTAGACTCATGGAGCTTGGCATCATAACCCCTCAACAAGGCATGGAAATGTTCCATACTGGAAAGTTCCCTAAAGTAGAAGACATATCTTCGTCTCAAAAGAAATTTATAGAGGAAAGAGAGGATGGCTATTACAACCCTATTGTGGGTGGTGTTCCAGTTATTGAGGCTCCTGATACCGAAGTTAACAAAGGTCCAAATGGACAACCAGGACGACCAGTAGGCACATCTGGAGTTCCTCAGGAAAATTCAGAAGCAAACTACTCAAGAAAAAACATAGAGAAAACCATTCAGAATCTTGAAACTGCTAGAGCAGAGATAAAGAAGGAAATGAGGGCTAAATTAAACATCAAAAGATTCTCCAAGAATAACGATAAGATGTTAGACAGTCTATGTGAAGCTATAGTTTGTTCTACTGATATCGAAAATTGGACGCAAAAAGCTATTTCATGTGTATCTAACCTGGAAGAGATAGAACAGTTAGATGTTTTGCCTGAGGTTCTAGAAATATCAGCAAAGCACGAACTAGACAATTACTCATCCGCAATTTTATATCATAGCAATGAAAATTAATCCAGAAGACATTGAAGTACCTCTAGAGAAAACTGTTAGTTTTAACAATGGGGAAGCAGAAGTATCCATCGCCAAAAAGTATAATGGCTCAGAAGCAGGTTTGTATAAATCTTATATGAGCATGTGCGCATCTAACGATAAAGAGTTTGTCGATACCGAAGGTATGGATTCCGAAGCCACATACAAATCTTGCTCTATGCAGTACGAGAAAATGAGAGCAATGATGAGTGACGACAGCAAAGGTGAGCTTACCGAAGAGCAAAAGAAGCTCCCAGCTCCAATACAAAAATCCATTCTCCAAAAGATGAAAAAGGATGGCAAGCTGAGTAAAAAAGAATCAGGTAAAGACGAAGAATAAAAGATGTCTTACAAGTATACAACCACATTTGAAGCTGAAATTTTCTCCTGCGGTGTGGGTGGTGAGTCATTCATATCAAAAGCTTCTCTCGATAATTTAGAGTCCCTATTACCAAAGGGAGTGAACTATGAAGATAACATCGATCTTCTCGGTGTTGCTTTCAATGCTGCCGTAGTAAATAAATTCAATAAAAACGGAGACGGAATAGATTCTGAAACCGCAATAGCGTATACAAAAAACTTTCTGCATAAACCAACTAATATTGAACACGATAAGGAAATTATCGTAGGTCACATAGCTAACGCTGGTTGGAGCGAGTATGGCACTAGTCGAATAATGGAAGCTAATGAGCTGGAAGGCTATAAAAAGCCATTCAATATAGCTCTTGGCGCTTTGATTTATAAATCAGCCAACCCAACTTTCGCCGAAGCCGTAGAGAATTCAGTAGATCCAAAAAACTCTAATTACCACAGTATCTCAACGAGTTGGGAAGTCGGATTTTCCGATTTTGTATTAGCTGTCGGAAGTGAGTATCTTGACGAGGCTAGAATTATATCTGATCCTAATGAAATGGAAGAGATGCTTGGTTCTTTAAGGTCGCACGGAGGATCTGGAAAAACAGACAAAGGGGAACCTATAAACAGGCTAATAAAAGGAAAGATTTATCCCTTAGGTATTGGTTATACAACTAATCCAGCTGCTGATGTCAAGGGCATTTATATGAAACCTGACGAAAAACAATCTATTATTATAAAAGATAAAAGAGATAAAAATATTTCACAAAGTGAAAAAACTAATGTAAACCTTAAAAAGAATAATTCTATGGAAACTGAAAAAGTTATTAACGAACTGAAGGATCTTCTTCATGAAAAGAAATTCTCGCAAGAAGCTGTCGCTTCTATGACCAGCACCTTCGCAGATGCTATCAAAGAAAAAGACGAAGAGTTTCGTGCGGAACTTACTAAAGAGAAGCAAGAAAAAGAGGCTATGGCCTCAGAGCAAGAAGAACTTAAAACTTCAGTCGAGGACTTGAAGCTTAAATTCGAAGAAGCTCAAACCAAAATCGCTGAGTATGAGTCCGCAATTAAAGCAGACCAAGCTATAGCACGATTTAACGAGCGTATGGACGTTTTGGATCAAAAATTCGATCTTGAAGATGAAGATAAAGAGTTTTTGGCTCAAGAGCTTAAGTCAATTGACGAAGCTGAAGAGTCCTTCGCTTCTTTCGAAGCTAAACTGGAAACTCTGTGGAGACACAAGAGCAAGGAAGCTAAGATTGAATTCGAAAAGCAAATCGAAGCACGTATTCAAGAAGAAGTTGAGAAGAGAATCTCAAAGCCTACTCAGGAAGCTGTAGCCAGCAAAACTGACGAGGAAATTCTTGATGGCGCTGAGACTACCGAAGCCTCTGTCTGCAACTCTAACGAGGAATCCTCCAAAGAAGAGCAAACATTTAAAGATAAGTTCGCTGCAGCTTTTGATCGCAGTAATATAGAAATTTCATAAAAATTTAACAAAAAAATAAAAACATGTCACTAAGAATTCTACCATTTAGACAATACGACGAGAATGATGTAATCAATCTCTTCGCCCTTGACGGTGCTAGCGCTAACGAGGCCACTACGGACTCAGGCGATGGCGATGCTGGTGTTTTTGTTAAAGTCTCCGCTGGAGATTTTGACCAAGATCCAGTTTCATACTCAGACGATTCTTACCTCGGTAAGACCGACTACCCATTTATCAAAGCTCAATACCCTAAGGTAAACCTTGAGTGTACTCCTGCTTCAAGCGGTGATGCATGCCTTGGTCTTACTCTTCGTCAGACTGCAAAGTTTGATGAGAACGGTGAAAAGCTTCTTTATAACCCAGTTAAAGCAGAAGAGCTTGGATGCGTTATGCCTGGACAAGCTGTCCCTGTTGCAACTCGCGGAGTCTTTACTCTTACCGCTGGTGGTTATGAAGGTGCTCTTGTAGTTGGTGGCGGTATCGCTCTCAGTGCTACAGCAGGTAAAGTTGAGGCTTGTGCCGCAACTGCAGCTGAAAAAGTTGGTACTGTAATCGGAACTGGTTCACGCACAAGTGGAAACATCCCAGATGCACTCGCAGGAGACTACGCAGTTATTGCTCTTGGTCTGTAATTTAACAATTAACTAGAAATATATATAATAAAATGAAAATTTCACTTAAAAGAACTCCAGAACAAGTTGAGCTTATCAAGGCTATGGCTTCTAAGAACCGCTCGGTTGCTTATGAGGCTCAAGTAGCTTTAGCTCAGTTCATCGGACCTGTAATCGCTGAAGTAATTAATAATGCTCCAGTACTAAGTAACCTGTTTACTTCTCTTAGTTATAACTCAGAAGACAATCCTTCGATTCCGTTGGATCTTTACTATGATGTTACCGACGAAGATTATGTTAACGTTTACAGCACCAGTGTTGCTGGTGGTCTTCCTCAGAATCAGGTAACACCTACCGTTTCCGAGCTTAAGGTCGCTACCTACAGCCTGGACACAGCAGTAAGCTTTGATCGTCGCTATGCAGCCAAGAGCCGCATGGACGTTGTAAGCAAGACATTCACTCGTATGGCTCAAGAGATCCTTCTTAAGCAAGAGCGTACTTCTGCTAACCTTATCATGGGTGCAGTTGCTAATGCACAAACAAATGGTAAAGATCACGTTTTCCGTGCTACTACCGATGGAGCATTTCTCCTTGACGACTTCAACAACTTGATTACCCGTGCAAAGCGCATTAATACCGCTTGGAACAAAGGTACTCCAGAAGGTGGCCGTCGTGGTATCACTGACCTTATGGTTTCTCCAGAGGCTGTTAAAGCTCTCCGTGAGATGTCCTACAACCCAATCAATACCAGAGGTAATGATGACGGTTACGGAACAGAAGGTATGCGTGAGTCAGTATTCACTGCTGGTGGTGGTCTTCCTGACTTCTACGGTGTCTCCATCATGGAGGCTAACGAGCTAGGTGTGGGTCAAAAGTTCAATACTATCTTTGATACTATTGCCGCTTCAACATCTTACTCTGATGCTTCAGGTGCTAATGGCGCAGTATTCAACGGAGCTGCCGACGAAATCATGCTTGGTCTTGATCGTGGTCGTGACTCTCTTGTCAAAGCAATCGCTGTTGACGAAGAGAATGGTTCTGAGTTCCAACTTACCGCTGACGATCAGTATAGCATTCGTCAGAACAAGATTGGCTGGTTTGGAGGACTTGAAGAGGGCCGTATGGTTCTTGACAATCGTGCTCTTGCTGGAATCATCTGTAACGGACTGTAATAGCTAAAATAAAAATTTAAAGGTCATCCTTAACGGGATGGCCTTTTTTTGTGTAAATATTACATAACAAACTTATAATATAGGTATGCAAGAAGAAAATTCAAATAGATTAGACATATCTTATGGCGTAGATAACGATAGCGAATCCGCTGAAACAATTAAAAATATGAAAAAAGGAAAGAAAAAGTCAAAGAAGGTTCAGGTAAAAGCTCAAGTAGAGGCTAAGACTGAGGAAGTCAAGACAGAAGAAGCTCCAAAGAAGCCTAGCCTAATTAGCGAAATCAATGAAATGAAAGCTAATAACGAAACAAGAACTCCTGAGTTTGCTCAGAAAATGGGTGAGCTTGAGAATATTTTGGGAGTTAATGAGATCAATCCATTTGGAACAAATGAGCTAGACGTATTTGAAGACAAGCTTAAAGGAATGAGTAATTCTGATTTGCAAGACCTAGCTTACAAGGTTGGTTTAAACCCTTATATTCCTGGTCCTCAACTTAAAAGTGTCCTCAAGGCTGAGTTTAAGAGTTATAATAGGAATAGCATGCGCAATTCAATGCCTACCAAGGTAGACACGATTAAGTTAGATCCAAGTAATCCTGATCACGCAGAGACAATTAAAATTATTGGAGAAATTTAACTAATGCAAATATTAGAAGAACTAGCTGAAGAGTTAATGAGGGATGAGTTCGATAATGACTCCTGCTTAAACTCAATTCAATCCATCCTGTATTGGATGGAGGCTAATCTTGGTATTCTTAATGGACTACTAGATCAGTGCTATGAGATAGATGGCTCAGAAATGGACGAGGAGGCTCAGGCGATATACAAACAGGCCTACTTATACCATCATTACTCCAAGAAGGCTAGGAGCGCTCTACGTGGCATTATGGATACCTCTGGAGGTTCAGAGGGAGAGATAGCTTCGATAAGCGATGGAGAGAGTCGCGTTTCGTTTACCAACAAGAATGAATCAGCCAAAGTAATTCGAGCTTTTGCTAATGACGCCAAGAATACTATGGACGAATTAGTACACAAATACAATATGTATCAATCTGAACCTAGACAAGTGTCTGGATTAGATGGCTAAATATTATAATCTGCTGACCAGCGTGAAGTACCGCTAATATTTTCTAAGTTGTTAAAATAACTTGGATCTATAACTGGGTAGTATTTATGAAGATGTTTTTTAAACTCTTTTATACTTTGTGTCTTTTGGTTTCCAGCGTATGTGTATTTTAATATAAATAAATAGTCTTTAATTTCTTCCCAAGATGTATTCATTTGCCTTAGGTACGCCTCAACTAGAAGCATTCGCTGTTTCTTTTTAACCTCTACAATTTGATCCCAGATTGGTTCTATTAGATTTTTTTCAAATTTTCTACTGAATTTTATAAAGTTATTAACCTCATTTAAAGGGTTAGAAAAACAAGCTTTGTAAACAAATTTAGCTATATCGTATGTTTTAGGTCCTCTACAGGTTGATCCAAAATCAATAGCATAGGGCTCGTCTTGTTTTATTATTATATTACTTATACCAAAGTCTCCATGTAACAAAGTGTCTCCAGTTGGTAATTCGTTTAGCACTTTTACAGCTTTACTTATTGACTCTTTTGAGAATTGATCATTACAAATAATTCTTCTTCTTAGGTCTTTTTTATAGCAGAAAGCCTTTGGAACTTTGTTTTTAAATATATCTTTATGCAAAGAAGATGCGTATAAAACGTATTTTTCGTAAAGGTTGACATCTATATCTTCCCCATTTATTTCTTTTAAGATTAAATTGTCAATTGAAAGTTCTAAATCAGAATCTCTATCGTCACCTTCTATAAACTCATAACAAATTGCTTCGTTTGATTTGAATTTTTGCCTACCTAAAAGTCTTGCTTTTTTAAAAGGAAGGTCTCTTATTATTAAAGCATTGTTATACTCTTTATCTATCTTTCTGTATGTAGGGTAAAGTTTATATATAACACCTTTATTTTTAAGTATCGCACAAGCGTGAGATAGGTATAATATCTTATCGTATCTAAGCATGCTTTAAACTAAAAAAGCCCCGCAATAGCGGGGCTTTTGTTCGTAGTGATTGTTTAGATGCCGAATACTGGTCTTGCCTGACCAGATCCGCTACATATGATGCCGTTTTGAAGATCATCAACACCTCCAAGCTGAACACCGAATGTTAAATCCACTGTTTTGTTGGATCCAATGCTTGATGAATATGATTCAGAATCAAGAGTAGCTCCTTTGAGGTTCCATACCATTGCGTCTTGGCCATCACAGGACTGCAACGTGATTTGAACTTCACCATCTGAGCTGGAACATCCAGAAATAAGTGCTGAAAGGTCTCTAGTCTCTTGCTCACTAACGATAGCGTTAACGGACATCGAAGCATTAACTGGGAAGTCAACAACTCTAGCGAATGGGAATTTAGAACCTAGTCTTTCAATAGCTGATCTAGAAAGAGGAACAGAAAGAGAAGCGCTTTGAAGGTTGAATTTTCCATCTCCACTAATTCTAGCTAAGGACGAATTTTCATCTGTAAATCCTGGGAATGTGATATAAATATCACCAGGACGAAGTGCTGTTGGGCCTCCTTGACCTGTATTCTTAGGCTTAAGGATGCTGACGGTATCTCCAAGAGGAACTCCCAACTCGATATCAATTGCAGGGGTTTCTCCTGACATATTAAAGTTGCTAGGAAGGTTTCCTTGAACAAATCCGTTGGTTGAGTTGATGTTTGCTGCTTCGAAAGAAACTGTTGCTGTTGGGAGAGACCCAACGGAAAGATCTACGCTGTAATCACTGAGGAAAGCGTTGCCGATACCAATTAAACTGTAAGGATCTCCGCCCTCAAAGTTAACTGAATCCAGACCTTCATCAGAAGTTACGATGTAAAAGTTTTTGCCACTTGATGTTTCCAGGAAACCACTTGGGAATTGAGCGTTTGATGTAATATCAAAACCCAATGCTTTTTCGTTAAATCCGTCACCCAAATAGTAGGAGAAGTCAAAGTTGACTGTTGGTGCCTCAAGCACCAAAGAATCGATACGAGCGAGGTTTCCGTATTGGTTTACGTCCTGCCTGTTAATGTTAAATCCATAGTTTGCACTTTGAACCCTGATAAGCTCCTCATGATCTCCAGAGGAGGTGGATGATGCGTCTTTACTAACGTAAAGCGATTCCGATTGATAAATTACTCTATTTCTTGACATGGTTTAGATTGTTTTGTTTTGATTTTTATGCGTAAGGAGCTGTTGTATTACTTCCGCTTACGAAGATGCCATTGTTAGCGTCTCTTGTTCCTCCAATTTGAGTTGAAAATGTAATATCTACACTCTTGTTAGATCCAATACTGGAAGAGAAGCTTTCTGCATCAACAGTACATCCTTTTAGTAGGAATTGCATTCCAGTTTTGTTGAGACCGCACTCTCCAAGAGTTAGTGAGACATCTCTTCTGTTTGTTTCTCCACAACCACTAATAACGTTGGCTAGGTTTTGAGCTTCCATTGTATTAACAATAGCATTAACGCTTAGTGTCGCGTTAACAGGGAAATCAACAGTTCTTGCGAATGGGAATTTAGATCCTAATCTTTCAATTGGTGATCTAGAGAGAGGTACAGACAGAGAGGCACTTTGAACGTGAAGACCGTCAGTTCCAACCAAACTACTCAAAGTTTCTCCTTGGAAACTTGAGATGTCGATTTTGATGTCTCCAGGACGAAGAGCTGAAACAAGATCCGCATCAGTTTCTCCAGCGTTACCAGAAGCTACTGGTATTTCTATTGCTAGACCTAATGACTCTCCTAGTTCAGGGTCAACACCAGGAGAACTAATTCCTGAAAACAAGCTTGAGTTTCCTGAGACAGCAGTGTCAGCAATGATGTTTGAAGCCTCAAAAGAAACCGTAGCTGTTGGAAGTGAACCTACAGAAAGGTCTAAAGCGTAATCCGTAAGGAATGCATTTCCAATTCCGATGATGCTGTTATCAGTTTCTCCAGCTTGTCTGTTTAGGTTAGCATCTCTTCCTTCTGGCGTAGTTAGGATGAAAAAGTTCTTTCCAGAGCTAGCTGCTAAGTGACCAGAAGCAAATTGACCAGAAATGTTTCCTGGCGTATTGGCATCTCTTACAAAAAAGTCTAAAGCTTTCTCGTTAAAGCCGTTTGTAGGATAGTAGGTTACATCAAAGTTAACGGTTGGAGCTTCCAGAATGATAGAATCAATTCTGGCTAAGTTTCCAAACTGGTTAACATCTTGACGGCTAACTGAAAATCCGTAGTTAGCGCTTTGAACTCTATGAAGTTGCTCATGGTCCGCAGCGTTTTGGGAAGTATGCTCTTTACTTACGAAGAGAGCTTCTGATTGATAAATTACTCTGTTTCTTGACATGACGATATTATTTTAAATGTTTACAGTTGTTTTGATGGTTTGTGAAATTATTGGTGCCTAAATCTGTGTTGCTGTATTTCGAAGTCTATAAAACCAATAAATATATTATTGGATAATGACTTTCTTGCTCTGTCTGTCAATTTAGACGTATTGACATTGTTGATGTATAATGAACTGCACTTATTGTTTGCATCGGACAGGTTTTTGTAGTTGAAAGAACCTTCTTTTAAGTCATTAAATTCATTGAATGGATGTTCTGACATTGGTATTAATGCTATTGACTCGTTTTTAGAATCATTAAATATAGAGAGTACTCCGTCTAGCATGTAGCTATCTTCAGACATTACTGTGGCAGTTACTGTCGTAGTTGTCTCCTCCATACCTCCAAAAGCAAAACCTTTATTGTTGGATGTACTAGTATTGAAGAAGACTGCTGGTATAACTTGATCGTAAGGTTCTATAGGGCCGAAACCAGC
>Ga0181400_1001072_pt1 | contig 11508 bp, 13 predicted proteins | sample 23SPOviralmetaG_FD_130129 | JGI IMG/M metagenome (GOLD analysis project Ga0181400, IMG submission 130129) | Marine viral communities from the oligotrophic San Pedro Time Series (SPOT) site, San Pedro Channel, CA, USA - 23 SPOT_SRF_2011-06-22 | ecosystem: Environmental > Aquatic > Marine > Strait...
CTAATTTTGTTTTTTTTGTTTTTTTTTGTTTCATTTTTAATCAAAATAACTACTTAAAGACATTTTATTTATATTCAATATAAAAATATGTCTGTTACCATAACCAATAAGAAGATTGTTGACTTCTTTGAGAAATATCCCGACATTAATTTAGAAAACTTGTTGTGTAATTTTATAGATCTTATTGAAAAGTTCGCGGGAAACTATTCTAATGTATCAGAAGAGAGAATTATTGAATCAATTAGTTCAATAAAGAATGTTATTGGAGATATAAATACTGCTAATCTTGATAATTTCAAATCTATTCTAAAATTAAACTCCTATGAGAACAAAGATGATATTAATAAAGTTCTCTCCACTATTACAAGTAAAAATTCAGAAATGTTTTCTAAGAATAAAGAACAAACTACTAGGCTTGTTGCTGAACTTATTTCACAAAATAAAGATTTAATATCTAAAGATAATCAAATTGCTTTTGAGAGAATGAAAAATATCCTTCCGCAAGACCTTATTGATGGTATGAAAGAATATTTTATCAAAAATAAAACATCTGCATTTAAAGGACAACAAAGTGAAACAAAGATTGAAAATCTTTTAAACAATATTTTTCAAGATGGAGAGATTACAAACATGGCAAAGACTAATCATGCCGGAGATTTTCATTTAAAGAGAGAAAACAAAGATATGGTGATGATTGAAAACAAGGATTATAAAGCAAATGTTGGATTTGATAGTGTTGAAAAATTTAGAAATGATTGTAAGGATCTAAATATGCATGGGGTAATACTCTCTCACCATTCTGGTATTGCCACAAAAAGAGATTATAGTGTAGAAATTTTTGATAATAAAGTTTTAGTGTATCTTACAAACGTTGAATATGATGGATGTAAGATATTAACAGCAGTTAATTTAATAGACAATCTCTCTGCTCAGTTGAATAAAATAACTAATGCTACTAATTGTAACAATATCAATATTGATCAAGATACTATGATGGGTATTAATGAAGAATTAACAACTTTTATACAACAAAAAGAGAGATTGTATAAAACTATCAATAAAAATACAAGTGATTTAAGAGAAGCTGCTGATGCCCTTAAACTTCCTAAATTAACAAGTTTTTTTACAGGAAAATGTGATGCATTTCAAGCATATAAATGTCAGTGGTGTGAGAAAACTTTTCCAAGTAGAGCAAGTCTTGGTAGTCATATGAAAATACACGAAGAAAGTAAACTTGATAAAAAACCAAGAAAACCTAAAAAATCTCCTGCCGATATAAAAGCTGAATGTATAGAAATAGAAACTAAATAAATCTCTCACCATTTTCGTACAAAAAAAACAAAAAAAAATACTAAAAAAAAAATTAATAAAAAAATTTAGTAAAAAAATTAATCTAAAAATATTTTAAAAAAAATTATTAAAGTTTATCGTTGCGAAGCAACTAACAACGAAGTTGTGATAAACTTTACATAAATCTCTCCCGCCACAATTTCAAAATTAAAAAATATAAATTTAATTTTAGAAAAACAATAAATAAAGAGGTAAATGTATTTTATATATGTATCTAGTGAGCTTAACTCCTGAAAATGCGAAATATTATATTGGATGTTCAATATTATTTAAATCACGTGGTAATTATATTATAAAAAAAATTATTAGTGTATCTAATACATCAGTTAAAATAGAACATCCTGATTTAAACAATAGCTTGACATTTAAAAGAAATATAAAAGTTATACTTGATAATGAAACTAATAATATTTTTAAGATTAGAAAAATCTTGAGTTATGAGTTATGAATTGAGAGATGTTAGATATAATATAAATAAAATTGATTTAAAAGTGAACGCGTAAATAATATATATTATGCTGACGTGTCAAGATTGTGGGGCTGGTTTTCCTTCACAATATAAATTAGATCGCCATAAAAATTCTAAAATTAAATGTACAGAAAGAATAAATACAGAAAATTTAATAAAAAAAAGTAAGGAAAAATTTGGTCAACGATTTACATATGAGAAAACTATATATGAAAATTCTAAAACTCTTGTAGAAATAAATTGTATTCATCATGGTCCATTTAAAATACTTGCAAATAATCACTTAAATGGTAATGGTGGCTGTTGTAAATGTTCAGGATGCTATTCTAAATCATATGATGAGTTAATTGAAGAATTTAAATCATTACCAGATAATATTTGCATATATGATGAAGAAACTAAAAAAAGTTACAAAAATGTAACCTCTATATTAAAAATAAAATGTGAAAAACATGGATATTTTGAATCATCTATCACTTCTCATTTAACAAATCCTATTTGTCCTATTTGTAATAACTCATTTATAAATGAACTTGAAGAAAGATTAACTAAAAAATTGAACACTATTGATAAAACAAAAAAAATTTTTATACATCCTGTTTTTACAAATTATTCAATTAATATTGATACATTAGAAATTATTGGTCCTAAAAAAATATTACAAGGTACAAAGTGTAAAAGAGGAACTATAGATTTTACTATTTTGTTAAATGATAAAAAAAAAACAATTTCACTTCATAAATTTTTATATGAATCAGTTTACAATGAAGTTATACCAAAAAATTCTGAAATAGATCATTTTGATGAGAACCCATCAAATAATAATATAAAAAATTTATTATGTTTAACAAAAAAAGAACATGTCAGAAAAACTTGTATACAAAATCCTAATAAAGGTTTAAAAGCTGGAATAACACAAAGTTCCTCAGGTATTGCTTATAATATAAATGATGATAAAATTATTATATTTAAATCAATAAAAGATTTAGCTAATCAAATTGGAACATCATCTGGAAATATCCAGAGATTTTTAAGACTTAATAAGTATCCACCCAAAGGAGTTGATATTATAACATTTGATTTTAATTATGAAGAAAAAATACCAGGTGAAATTTGGAAAAAACATCCAACACTAAATCATATTCAAGTATCAAATATGGGAAGAATTTATGAGAGAAGAAGAATTACATATGGAGTACTTGATTCTATTAATTTTGAATATTATATGTTTTCAACAAATAAAGTTCATAATTTAATTTTAGAAACATTTGTTGGATTTGCACCAACAGAGGAACATACTGCTGATCATAGAGATTTAAATACAAAAAATAATAAACTTACTAATTTAAGATGGGCAACAAAAAAAGAACAAGCACTAAATAAAAAACATAACATATTACAAACTATAGAAGAATTTAATGGGTACACTGGAGAATTAGTTAAAATATATGAGTGTATAAATGATGTAAAAGGTCGTTCTTATGAACCAACATGCAAAAAAGATACATTTATTTGTAGAAATAGAATATCATTAAATTATTTAAGACTAAAAGTTGTAAAAAAAATGTTTGAGAAAAGTAATTTATCCTATAAAATTTCTGAAAGGAATAAAGAAAATGAAAACAATCATATATTAGGACTCTACATTTATGAAGAAGAAATATGTTACAAATTACTACCTTCAAAATTTTATAAATCAAGAAAACCTATACTTTTTAGAAAGAAAGAATTTACTAATTCTAATACTCCGCAGGCTCTTGCTCATAAAAAGAGAAATGAAAAATTTCTACAAATATATAAAAATTTATCCCATCTTGAATATTTATTTTCAGATATTGATTTTAATAATATTTGCAAAGAAGATTGGATAAAAATTTATACAAATATAGCAATTACTAATAATAATGCAAGAATTATACAATGTTATTGGAGATCATACCAGGTTTTTAAAAAATATCTCGAGTAGCTTTCTAATACAATTTATTAAATATGTAAAAAAAAATTGATTTACTTTATTTTTTATTTATATCAAATAAGATACAAAGATACAAAATATTATGGAACACGTTCATATGCTTCAAAAACGTTTGGGAGTAGACATTCTTTGGCGAGATGACCTTCACCCTGAAAATCGTGAATATTGTGTAGGCAAGGCTGGATTAGATAAGACTCTAACATTGGTTCAGATAATTGAAATTGCTTATAGTATGAAGGAAAAACCAAATATAATTATAAAAGCAGGTCCAAACGCCAAATGGTATCTTAAAAAATGTGATCCAAGACTTATTGATAGTGAAATTGAAAGAAATGCGAATGCAAGATGCCCAACACCAGAGCAGACTGCTCGTCGTACTATGTGGATTATTGAATGGGATTAAATTTCACGCATACATTAAAACTCTGTCCAAGTTTTTAAGTAATTTTAATATATTTTTTCTTGATAGTTAGAAAAAAAATTGATTTACTTTACATCTATAACTATATTAGTAATCTACTTCCTGATGAATCAAAGTGACATTAAAAACATGTCGAAGATCTCTCAGGGACAACAAGCTAGAACTAAATGGGCTAAAGACATTTCCATTGAAAATTCTATTTCTATAAAAGATTTTAACAATTTAGTTGAAAATAAATTTACAAAACAAGCAGAAATTTCACTTGATTTAACAGAAAAAAGACAATCTACATTGATGGTTAATCCATTAGATATTAAAGAATGGAATTCAAAGCAAGAGCATATTTATATTATTGTTAGAAATGATATAATTATGAAAATTGGCGGAACTCGTGATGGGATGTCTGGAAGATGGGGTTCATATTTATGTGGATACTATGTTCAAGAAAGAACAAACAAAAATGGTAAGCCATATCCAGGAAAAATGTCTGTAACTAATGCTTATTTATATCACACTATTGAAAATGATATTATAGAAAATAAATCTACATGGGAATTTTATACATGGATTCTACCAAAAACAACAGTTACAATTGATATTTTTGGAGAAAAAAAAGAAATTATTACTCAAACTTTTCATGCTTATGAATCTATTTGTATTAAAAAATTTAAACAATCTACGGGTACAATTCCTCTTTTATGTGATAATAGTGACCCTGAATATAAATAATTACATTCTTGATTCAATAAAATTTATCTCATCTTCATTTATATTAAATTTTTCATATACTTTATCTTTTTTTTCACATATTGGTAATAATTGTAAAATTCTTATATTATTAAAATTTCCCCACCTACATATATCATTAATAAAATTATAAAGAGGATGTTTTAATACATCCATATATTTTTTTGCTTCGTTTTCATCTTTACAACGAATAAATGCAATAGATTGTGTCATTCCACAATTATCTACAAATATATTATAATAACTTGTTGTTCCAATAAATACTTTAAATCCTTCTTGAAATTTGTGTGGTTTATTTGACCATACTATTTGTGTTGGTGTATGATATAACTTATGTTTAAAAATTTCATCTTTATAATTTCTTATATTTTCCTTTTTTGTATATTTATGTAAATCACTGGAAGTTTCAACTTTAAATTTTTCTAACTTAATGTTTTCTATTGTTTTAGATAATATATTTTGAATTGTTTTATTATAATATAATGGAATAAAAGAACGAACTTCACTTTTTACCATATCTTTATATTCTTCTTTTTTATATATACCTTCTACTTCTATATCTTTATAATAAATTGTATTTTCAATTAAATACCATGTAAATGATGAACCTATTTTTTTAAAATATTTTTTTGCATTATGTATATTTAAATACAATATTTGTTTTTGTGTTATCTCTTTTATTAAAGTATTTCTATCTGCTTTAGACATCCAATTATCAGGTGTAATATATAATAAATATCCATTTTCTTCTAATATTTCAAAAGATTTTTTTATAAATGCACCAATTAAGTTATGATTTTTTGATGCTCGTGAACCATTTTCTAAAATTTTTGCGTAAGGAGGATTCGCAACTATTACATTAAATTTATTATTATTACTAAATTCTAAATAATTACAATTTGTAATATTTAATGAATAATCATTATTACAGAAAACTTTTTTTACAATATTTATTCTATCACTATTTGTATCATTAAAATAAAACATATTTTCTAGTATATGTTTTTTTGAATGATAATTAAGTAATTTATAAAATATTACTATAAAGAAATTACCATTTCCACAACAAGGGTCTAGCCATTTTAAGTTTGGATTTTTAAAAACTTCTTCAGGGATTTTATTAATCATTTCTTTTACACATTCTATTGGAGTACATTCATCATTTGAAGTTTTCACCAGATTTTTATCAGTATTTAATATATCATTATAAAATTCAAATATTAAATCTGTATCATCATTTATATTTAAAATATTGTTTTTGTTCATATTATTTATATTACTAAACAACATTTATATCTTTTCAATTTTAATTTAAAAAAAACTTAATTTAATTCTGAATCAGAACCTCAGTAGTTGTTGACTCTGGCTTTTTAGAATTTATTGCCCTGCGCGCAATTATATCTTCACAATTGTAATCCTTGAATTTTTCTATTACCATATCTACTCTTGAATTACTCATTAAGAACTTCACTTTTTTTTCATCAAATTTCAATATTTCATCAAATAAACTTTTATGCATGTTTAAATCAAAGCCATCATTTACATAACCAACAAATGATTTCTTTGTTTCTGGCGCATAAGGAGGGTCTAAATATACAAAATCACCTTCTTCTACATTTTTTATTGATTCTTTAAAATCACTGTGCACAAATTCTACATTCTTTATTAATTCACTAACATTATCTAATTCTTCTTTTGTAATAATTGTTGGTGTTTTTTTATAATGACCATATGGAACATTATATCCATTTGGTCCTTCTCTGTACATTCCTCGAAAACATGTTTTATTCAAAAACATGAAAATTGCTGAATACTCTACACTATCTTTTTCATCCATAGTATTGAAAATACTACGAACCCAATAATAATAACTTTCTTTTGATGTCTTTGCTTCATCTAATGTCTTTGGATTCCTATTAATTACTGTTCCTTTCAAAGAATCATATGTCGTTATATAATTTGTAATATGTGTAAATAGTTCATCTTTCTTTGTTTGAATATGTTTATACACATTTATTAAACTTTTATTTATATCATAAGCATAAACTTTATTTATTATTTTTATCTTATCATCATTTTGCATTGATAAAATCATTAACAATACACTCCCTCCTCCTAAAAATATTTCATGATAATTATTCATTGAAGATGGAATTTTTGTTTTTATTACATCTAATAACTGAGTTTTTCCACCTACCCATTTTATAAATGGTTTTTGAATCGCCATTATTAATTATAATATGTAATAATTTTTATATTTTTCAATTTTAAATTTAAAAAAATAATCTTGATTTTACAATTTCTACTACATCAGGATTTATATCATATATTATACATTTTCTATTTAAATTATTTGATGCTTTTCCTGTAGTTCCTGAACCACACATCGGATCATATACATAATCTCCTTCATCTGTTGATATACTTATTAGTCTTTCCAATAATTTTATCGGTTTTGCTGTTGGATATTTTCTTTCTTCATTTCCTTGTGATATTGAATGTATGTCATCCCATAAATCTGTACAAGGTTTTCCTGGATTTTCTTTTAAATAAATTTTTTTATATAATTTTCCACCTTTTTTTATTGGAATATGAACTCTATCATCTTCTATTAATTTCTTTAACTCTTCTTCTTTTATTCTCCACCCTGAAGCTGGATTAAAAATTTTATCTTCTATTTTTATTTCATATTTATAACCCATTTTTGTATTTTCAGTCACCAAATGACCCAATGAATAATTTCCTCTTTTATCTTCATTTTTAAATGAATTTTTTAAATAAGTCGCATCTTTCTCTTGTGTTACTAGATTAAACTTATAATTCTTATTTTTATTACATTTCCAAATTATATCAATCACTGATCCTAATTTGGTTTTTACATTATTTTTTGAACGACACTTCTTCCAAAATATTGGTTCCACTAATTTAAATTTATTTCTTAGTATTTTTTCAGGAATATACATACACATCGATGATATATGAAAAAATAATGTTCCATCTTCTTCCAAAAGTTCATATAATACATCTATATGTTTTCTTATAAACTCTTCATAATTTTCATCACTCCATTTATCTGAAAATCCCAAATCACTTGAACAATCCAGTTTATAATCTCTATCCGAATTAAAAGGTGGATCAAAATAAATCATTCTAAATTTTTGTTTTTTTGATATATTTAAAGAATCACCAATGTATAAATCTACATTATCTTTTAATTTATATTCTATAGCTTCTGTTTCTGAAGCTTTCATTATTATATTTACATTAAATAATTTTAATATTTTTTCAATTTTAATTTAAAAAAATATTAATTTCAAACATACATTAAAATTATTCATAAGTTTTTAAATAATTTTAATATATTTTTAATCATCATCACTATCATCTTCTATTCCACCATTTCCTGCTAACCTTTGTGCTAATTGTTCTGATTCTTGCTGTTCTGCTGTCATTCTTCCTTTTCTCTTAGGTTTACCCAAATCAGTAGCGGCGGCGGTAGCACCCATCGGCTCATTCCTTTGCCTCTCTTCTTTATCTGATGCTATCTGCCAATCATCTATTATACTTACACCATCCTCTTCATATCTTATTAAAGACATCTCAATAATCAATCCTCTTGATTTATCGTCATCCCCTGTGAATTCATGGATTTGTCCAGTAATAGTTATACCATCAATTTTATAAGGATATACTGGTATCGAATGATTTATTTTGCAATATATGTAACGATAAAGTATTAAATTATCATGTGATGGAGATATACCTAATAACTTACCATCCCTCGTGGGAAATAAAGCCTCTCGTTTTTCTTCAACTTCAAGACTGTCTGGAAACTTTACAACATGTGACCACTCTGTACTCCTCTCACCAGCCGAACTGATAGGGGGCTCTAGTTTTGGTACTACCTCTCTTAATTCATTTATTAACTGTTTTAAATTATCTTCCTCATCTAACCCATCATAAGTTATGTTTTTTCTTTTTTCTGCTAAACTTATATTTAGTTCTATCTGTTCTTGGTAGTCAGCCATTTATAATATGATTATATTTTTTAATTTATACTACTTTTATTAATTTCTTCTTACCACTTACTATAATCTCTCCCACTTTACTTCCCTTTTTTAGTTTTTTCAATTCACAATAAATTATTTTTGTATCTCGTAAATATGAATATTTACTATTTTCTAAACATAAACTCGCTCCATAATTTAAATAACTTTCTCTCATCGTTTTAACGTCATCCATAGTAGCATACATGATAACATAGGGGGAAGCAAAACTATTAAGATGGAACCAAATATAATTTTCATTGATTTCTTTGCTTTTCTCAAATAAATCCCAATTGTCTTGTGCGTTCTCTCCGAGGTAGTATTCAACATTATTATATTCGTTTAATTTCATTTAGTTGAATTATATTATTATTTATTTATTCAATTTATTTTTTATTATTATAATATATAGATGAGTGAATCACCAACAAATAAAAAAGCAAACATGGCAACACCGATAACTGATGATAAAGCTAAAGGTCTTTCAAAAAGTCCCAGAAAACCTGAACTTTTTAAAACACCAAGCATAGAATCACCACCAAAAGAAGCAAAAGCAGAAAAAGAAAAACCAATAGTACAACCATTACTAAAAGAAACAGAACCACCACCACCACCACCAGAACCAGAACCAGAAACAGAACCCGAAAATAAAGAAGCAAATAAATCATCATCGCCACCACCAGAACCAGAACCAGAAAATAAACCATCAACTGGAGGAAGAAAAAGAAGAAGATAAATAAATAACTCATTTTATTCAATTTTTGTTAGGTATAAAAAAAATTGAATATGATAAATCCCAATCTTTCATTTAGTATCACTCAAACAAACAAACAACAAACTACTCAACAAAGATGGCGATGACCCTCGAGCTCCTTGTTGTCCGCATTGAGATTCTTGAGAAGCAGATGGCTGAGCTCAACATCGCCAAGCCTGACTCCAAGGCCAAGCGCACTTCTGGCTACCTGATGCACAACACGGCTCGTCGTGCTGAGGTCAAGGCTCGCCTTGAGGCTGAGGGTGCTGAGAAGATCAAAGCTACGGATGTGACGAAGGAGCTTGCGATCATCTGGAAGGCTCTTAGTGACGATGAGCGCGAGGAGTGGAACGCCAAGGCCAAGGCTATGAAGGAGTCTCCTGAGTGGCTCAACCAGGCTGCGGCGGCTGTGGACCTGAAGGTTCAGTTCGCTCCTCCTGCTCCTCCTGTTGGGATGCGCATCCCAGCTGATGATGCTGAGCTTGAGGCTGAGGAGATTGACCTGGAGATTGAGGTCGAGAAGCCCAAGAAGGGCAAGAAGGAGAAGAAGGAGAAGAAGGAGAAGAAGGAGAAGAAGGAGAAGGACGACAAGCCCAAGAAGAAGCGTGTCTCGGGCTACATCCTCTTCCAGAAGGCGATGCGCGAGGATGTTGTGCAGACGCTCAAGGACGCCCTTGAGGAGGCGGACGCCAAGGTGAAGCAGTCGGATGTTATGTCCGAGCTCGGCAAGATGTGGAAGGCACTTGATGAGGAGGAGCGTGAGGAGTGGAACGACAGGGCAGCCGAGCTGAAGGCCTCATCTGATGAGGAGTAGGCGTTGTTCTAGAGAAGTAGAGTAGGTGTGTGTTGTGTAAAAAAATAAAAAACCCAAAAAAAAAGCATTTTTTTTATGTTATTTTTTTTAATGTTGGTATTATTAAGAAACCTACTATACCAAATACTAAATCACTTATTGAATTTATATAACTATTGTTTGAATGGTAACCTAAATCCCGCACTCTCTCACTATAAACTTGTCTTGGTCCATAATATTTTTTCAAATATGTATAATAAAAATCCTTACATTCATATATTAAATGTAATAAATTGTAAATAATGAAACTATTTAATAATGAAAATTTTAAATATTTATGTAGAATTATATAAGCAAATAATCCTGAAAATAAATGATAAAATGTATAAAAATCAACTAATGATGGAAACATTGGACTATCTCTCCCATTAAATGAAACATTCATTATATATTTTATATATTTTATTTTTTAACTTAAAGAAAAATACCCCAAAAAACGCCTTTTTTTCTTTGTGACGCTATTACATAACAAAAATATTCCTCTTTTTAAAGTGCATTTTTTTCAAAATTCCAAAAGTCAATTTTTTTTCGATTTTGGACAAAATAAATGTCCATTTTTAATATATCGTAGCCTTTATAGAAATTCCGATTTGCACGCTTCTTGATTTTTCATTTTTACTCGATGACCCTGCAAAAATACTTTTTTTTTATGCGAAATTTTTGTGATGCAAAATTTGTTTTTTTTAAATAAATAATAAAAAAAGAATTTAGAGACTTTTTATATTTCCATTATAGGAAATGGAAAAAGTCGCAAAAGTCGCCAAAAATTTTGTTTGTGAAAATTGTAACTATTCAACATTTAAGAAATCTGATTATGAAAAACATTTACGAACCCAAAAACATAAAAATCGCGTTTTGGAAATCTCAGGAAATGAAAAAGTCGCAAAAGTCGC
>Ga0181400_1001073_pt1 | contig 11507 bp, 17 predicted proteins | sample 23SPOviralmetaG_FD_130129 | JGI IMG/M metagenome (GOLD analysis project Ga0181400, IMG submission 130129) | Marine viral communities from the oligotrophic San Pedro Time Series (SPOT) site, San Pedro Channel, CA, USA - 23 SPOT_SRF_2011-06-22 | ecosystem: Environmental > Aquatic > Marine > Strait...
ACCTTTAATGAGGTATTCACTGAGGCATGGAATGAATTTAATCAGGAGATGGATGATGAGTAAAGATAAAACAGTATGGCTAGAACTAACACCGACAGATGCTAACGCCCTGATGGTGATGATTGAGGCTGACATGGAAGCAACATTTACATATGGTTCCATTGACCCTATTAACGAGTGGGAACAGATAGACCTGTATGCATACAAGCTATTAGCCTATCAAAAATTCAAGACATGGTATAAGGAGAATGTAGAATGACATATGAAATTACACACCAACAACGCCTTGAATTACTTGAGGCACATAACAATCTAAGGACAGCACTATCAACAGTGGCAGATTGCCATGACCTGTGGCTGTCTGACATACGTAACCTAGAGAAGCTAGAGTGTGACCTACACCGCATCTTTAAGTTTGTACCCAAGCAGGATGAAGGTGGGTATAGTATGTTCTATGCTAACTGGGTATTAGATGAGGATGATGACGATGATAGCTGAAGCATTAGTATGCCTAGCACTTAACGTGTATCACGAGGCACGTGACCAGCCCTTCATTGGGCAGGTTGCAGTGGCACAGGTAGTGATGAACAGGGTTAAGGATGAGCGTTACCCTGATGATGTGTGTGGTGTAGTTAAACAAGGCTTGACATACTCATGGGATACGGATTATCCTGTGCTTAATCGGTGCCAGTTTAGTTGGTACTGTGATGGCAAGAGTGACAAGACACCTGATGCAGAGGCACACAACAGGTCTATGCTAGTTGCACATGGTGTAATGAACGGACACTTGGATGACTTTGTTGAAGGTGCAACACACTACCACGCCAGCTATGTGCGGCCTGATTGGGCTGAGACAAAAACAAAGGTAGTACAAATAGGTGAACATATATTCTATAGATGGGAGTAGTAAGATGATTAAACACATATGCAAACACTGCTTGAACACACAATACATATCAGATAAGCTGAGACAGTTAGCGTCTCGTATGTACTGCTATGTCTGCGGTAATGCTATTGAGAAGCTGAACGACAAGGATGCTGAGACACCTAAGTATCTGTCAGGAAAGGATAAGCAAGATGGATAAGATGATGAGGAAGCTAGGCTTAAAGGATGACTACGGCTACTGTGACCCAAGCATTGTTGGCTTCATAGTAATATGGTCTGCGTTTGGATACATGATTTACGTAGCCATAGGCGGGATAATAGAAAGGATTTTAGTATGAATAGATTTCTAATTGACCATCACCCGGATGCTATATCACGGTCACTATGTGACCAGCATGTTGTCAAGATGCCGTTGGAAGAAGCGCAGATGCTATGCACTAGCATATGGCATCATGCACCTGAGTATGCGGAGCATCATCAGTTATACAAACCAGTACATCAGAAGCATCCATGTACCTTGTGGGCTATGGAGACACGGGCAAACTTTGTCTATGCCTTTAACCTGTACACATCCATGCTAGGTGAGTATCATCATAGGTATGGCAAGTGGCACGGTGCAGGTAATCCTAGTACAACTAATCCAGACGCAAGGCCACAGCATTTGCTGGCGGCTAGACACTTCATACCTGATGGACAACTAACCCCACACCCTCAGTGTTTCAGTGGGCTTGACCACCTAAAGACAGATGAGAAGTGGCCTATCATGGCGTACCGTGCATTCTATAAGGTTGATAAGACTAAGTTCGCAAGGTATAACAAGGGACGTAGTATGCCTAAATGGATGACTGCATGACACTACTAGACTACATAGGTATATACTTAACTTTATGTGTTCTGTACAATACTTTTTCACCATAAAAATTGTGTTATTTAACACGTTTTTTATTATTAACTTGACCATGAAACATATTACTGATATAACAAGCTATCAGTTAACACTTACATAAAGGAGATTTATTATGTTAGACTTTATTCCAGAGAACTTAGACTTTGATGTAACTTTTGAGCCTACAAGATTAGCAGACAAGAAATATGTCATTGACAACAACACGGGGGAACCTATTGCTATTGTTGGTAAGGATTTTACCTGCGCTACACACGGAGACTTCTTTCGTGATGTAATTAATGCGGCAACAGACAATCTTACAGCACAAGATATGCAAGGAGCCAATATTAAATGGAGAGACGCACACCAGAATGGCTGGGCTATGATGGATATGACCCTACCTAACGTAAATGCTAAAATTATTACCGATAAACATGAGAGTACAGTTGCACAGCGTATCATTGCTCTACATGGGGTCAATGGTACGTGTTCTAACGTCACTATATTTGGTGCTATCGACTTCTTCTGTCTAAACGGACAGATTCGTGGTCGTCACGACAAAATAGTACGCAAAAACACTTCTAATTTTAGTCTTGATATGTTTATTGCTGAACTTGAGAAGTCTACTACTGACTTTAAGGCTCAGACGGAACAAATGCAGCGTTGGGCTAACACAAGCCTAGTTACTGTTGATGTAAAAGCTCTGTTGGATACTATCATGCAATCAGACAAAAAATCTGATAAGATGTACACACTCTACAATCAAGAAGTGAGCCAGCGTGGTCGTAACTTATGGTCGCTATACTCTGCATTTACTAATTATGCAACCTATGCGGATGAGCGTAATAATTTCAAACAGCGTAACACAGGCAATGACACACAAGCTAAATCACTATTCATGCGTGAAGTTGAGGTAGCTAATTGGATTGAAAATCCTGTGTTTAAAAAGCTAGAACAGGTGGAAGCGGCATAATGTCACACCTAACAAACCTAACAGACGATTACTATAAATCGTATGATTACAATAACTTACGTCAACAAACTAAGAAACAGTATAAGTATTTTATAAACGTAATGTTAAACACAGAGGTGGACGGTGTTAAGCTGTCCACACTCGACTACAAAAAGTTCCCTACCATTACCGCAAAAAAAGCATACAACCTATGGTGTGATAAGGGTATTCATATGGCTAATCATATTATGTCTGCCTCAAGATTGTTATTCAATCACGGGTTGAGAGAGGAGTTATGTCAAATAAATCCTTTTGAAAACATACGTAGAAGAGCCGTAGAGAAGCGTAAGGTGGTTTGGAGTAGGGGTGATGTACAAAAGCTGTTAGACACTGCCTACGGCGATTTTAGCACCCGTAACATAGGTTTGATAGCACACATGGCATATGAATGGTGTCAGCGTTTAGGTGATATGCGTATGCTTACATGGGAGAATATTAACTTTGATACGCAGTCAGTAGAGATAGAGCAGTCTAAAAGAAATACAGATGTTCATCTACCTATTGAAGATGATTTGTTTGTTATGCTTAAACAGCAGGAAAAAGACTTTGGTTTTCAAGACTACGTTGCCCCAAGACCTTATCCTATTAATGGGGTATATTTACCTTATTCTCTTACTAAGTTACCTAAATATGGACGCAAATTAATGGATGAAGCGGGTCTATCTAAAGAATTACGATTGTCTGACCTTAGACGCACAGGCGTTACAGAAATGGTGGAGGCGGGTGTCGGTATAGGGCAAATTATGTCGGTCACAGGACATCAAGACCCAAGCTCTGTGAAGCCATATATGAAAAATACATTAAAAAGTGCAGAATATGCATTGACGACACGTAGAAAAGCATGATATAAGCATTCAAACGCCGCAACGAACTATATATATATAACTATTATAATATATATATAATATACATAAAGGAACATATATATGATAAACCCAAATGACTATGACATTCCTAATGGGCATACTAAAAGAACTAACTGTCCAGTTTGTAATGGCAAGAATACATTTAGTATTACTAACAATATGGGTAATCTTATGTGGAACTGTTACAAAGTATCTTGTACTGTAGGTGGTGGCACTAGGGTGAGACTTACATCAGATGACATTCGTAAGAGCCTTGCAGGAGCCTCACAGAGAGCCTTAGATGACTTTGTGCTACCTACCTACATCGTACCACACAGAGACAAGCCAGAAGTTATTGAATGGTGTACTGAGTGGGGTATTGATGCTGACAACCTGTCACTGATGTATGATGTTAAGGAACACAGGGTTGTGTTTCCTGTTGTACATGACGGAAAGATTGTAGATGCTACGGGTCGTTCATTGGGTAAGAGAATACCTAAATGGAAGCGGTATGGAAATAATAGCTTGCCATATGTATTAGGACATGGTAGTGTCGCTGTTGTTGTTGAGGACTGTGTGAGTGCAGCCGTTGTTGGTTTCGGTTCCTTTGTCGGGGTTGCGCTATTAGGTACATCGTTATCTGATTCGCATAAAGGTTATCTCTCGCAGTTCTCAACGGCAGTAATTGCATTAGACCCCGATGCGTTACCGAAGACAATACAGATGGCAAAACAATTAAAAGGATACGTGAACGATGTTCGTGTCCTAAGATTAAAAGATGACTTTAAATATCGTAACCCTGAAGATATGGAGAATTTATATGGAATTATCACTAATTAGAAGTTTGATGGACAAGGAGTTTTACGATGAACATCGTGGTGCTAAGTGTCCTGACCGCTTGTTTAATCCAGAAGTAAGAAAGATTAAGCAGGTATTAGACAAAGCAATGCAGTTATATGGGCGTACAGTTACACCCGATGAGATTGAAGCATTGTTCATGTCTAACAACCCAACACTTACTACAGCACAGAAGGAAGCCTACGCATCTCTGTTTCGTTTAGTTAAGAAGGAACAGCCTATGGGTGCAGACATTGCACAAGAAGTGTTGTCTAAGCTATTTCAGCAGGTAATTGGTGAAGACGTTGCTAACCTTGGCTTTGATATGGTTAATGGTACAGCTAACTCACTTAATGACATACGCAATATACTTGAGCAGTATGGTGATGACTTTACACCTAACTTAAATATTGAGTGGGATGACATAGACATTGAGACATTGCTTGCTCGTAATGACCTTGAGGCGCGTTGGACGTTTAACATAGCCAGCCTCACACGTAAGGTTGAAGGTGTTAATGCAGGTCACTTAATTGAAGTAGGTGCCAGACCTAATACAGGTAAGACATCCTTTCATGCGTCATTGATTGCGGCACCCGGCGGGTTTGCACATCAAGGTGCTAACTGCATCATCCTTTGTAATGAGGAAGGATACCACCGTGTAGGTGCCAGATACCTTACAGCGGCTACTGGTATGACTATGCAAGAGGTTAAGAAGAATCCTACAAAGGCACGTGAGTTGTATGCACCTGTTAAAGAACGTATTAAGATTAAGGATGCAACAGGTCGGGATATGAATTGGGTAGAGTCTGTATGTAAGGCATACAAGCCTGACATTGTATTGTTAGACATGGGAGATAAGTTTGCTAAGTCAGGCGGGTTTGCTCGTCCAGATGAGGCACTAAAGGCTAACGCTATTCATGCTAGACAAATTGCTAAAGAGCATGAGTGTGCTGTCTTCTATATGTCTCAGCTATCCGCAGATGCAGAAGGTAAGATTATACTTAATCAAAGTATGATGGAAGGTAGTCGTACTGGTAAGGCGGCTGAAGCTGACCTTATGGTTCTTATTGCTAAGAATCCACCGGTACAAGGGCAGGATGAAGAAAATGTACAGCGTCACCTAAATATCGTTAAGAATAAATTGACAGGGTGGCACGGTAGTGTACATTGTAATCTTGAATATCAAACAGCGAGGTACACAGTATGAAGCTAACACTTGATGTAGAGAATACAACAACAGAGCGTAACGGTAAGTTACACCTTGACCCTTTTGAGCCAGACAATTCACTTACTATGATTGGTCTGCTTACAGATACAGGTGAAGAAACTATTGTTACCTTTGACCATAATGATGTGGAAGCTACACCCGATGGGTACAAAATAGTACAGGATGCATTAGACAAAGCTACTATACTCATTGCACACAATGCAGCATATGACCTTATGTGGGTGTGGGAATCAGGCTTCATATATGATGGGCCTGTCTTTGATACAATGCTTGGTGAGTATGTGTTGCAACGTGGTATTAAGGAACCATTATCTCTTGAGGCTTGTGCTGAACGGTACGAGTTAGATACTAAGAAGCAGGACACACTCAAGGAGTACTATAAGAAAGGATATAGTACACGTACAATACCACACGATGAATTATGTATGTACCTTAGTGCTGACTTACATGCCACACAGCAGTTGTGTGATAAACTTATATACAGACTTAATAAAGAAGACGATGCATCACTGATGCCTACAGTTACACTGACTAATGAAGTAGCTGTATGCCTAGCACGTATATACCAGCGTGGTATCAAGGTAGATAGAAAGGCATTAGATAATGTACGTCAGGAGTTTGAAGAAGAGAAGCGTCAGTTAATTGATAAACTTCAAGTTCATGTGCGGGATATAATGGGTGACACACCTATCAACCTCAATAGTCCAGAGCAATTGTCTTGGGTTATCTATGGTCGTAAGGTTATAGACAAGCAGTATTGGGCTAGTCAGATTGACCCATACATGGATGATGCAGACTTCCGTAGCCTCATTGCAGGTAATACAGAAAGGCTTTACAAAACAGAAGCTATACAATGTGGCGAGTGTAGAGGTAGCGGTCACATACGTAAGACAAAGGTAAATGGTGAGCCATTTGCTAAGTCTAGTAAGTGTCCTACATGCGGTGGTGCTGGGTATCTATTCAATCCTACATCTACTTATGCTGGCTTTAAGTTCAAGCCACCTACAGCTAAGTGGGCTAGTGCTAATGGTTTCAGTACAAGCAAGGGAAACTTACAGCTACTAGAGGCTGGTGCTAGGTCTAAGGGTATGGATAGTGCAGTAGACTTCTTATCTAAGGTACGCAGACTAAGTGCAGTGGATACTTATCTCTCATCATTCGTTGATGGTATAGCTAACTATACTAAGACAGATGATGTACTGCATGTCAGTTTATTACAACACCGCACATCGACAGGTCGTCTGTCAGGTGCTAATCCTAATATGCAGAACATGCCTCGTGGCGGCACGTTTCCTGTTAAGAAAGTATTTGTGTCACGATTCGATGGTGGTAAGATAATGGAAGCTGATATGGCACAGCTTGAGTTTCGCGCCGCCGCATATTTATCACAGGATGGAGTTGCTATTGAAGAAGTATGTAATGGATTTGATGTACACTCATATACCGCTAAAGTTATTAGTGATGCTGGTCAGCCTACGAGTAGACAGGATGCGAAGGCGCATACGTTTGCTCCACTCTACGGCGCAACAGGATACGGCAGAACAAAAGCGGAAGCAGCGTACTATGAACACTTTACGGAGAAGTACAAAGGGGTTGCCGCTTGGCATTCCCGACTGGCTAAAGAAGCTATAGAAACACGTAAGATAACTACACCAAGTGGTAGGGAGTTTTCTTTTCCTGATGTAGTTCGTAATGCCAGTGGTAGAGTATCTTACTTTACACAAATTAAGAATTACCCTGTGCAATCATTTGCTACAGCAGATATTGTTCCTGTATCATTATTGCACATAGATAAGTTGCTAAAGGGTATGAAATCATGTATAGTAAATTCAGTACACGACAGTATTGTTATTGATGTGCATCCAGATGAAGAAGCGGATGTAATCAATGTTATAGAGAATACTAATGATGTATTGAATGAACTTATAGCGTTACGTTGGGGTGTAGACTTCAATGTACCACTACTATTAGAGGCAAAAATAGGCCCGAATTGGCTTGACGTAAAAGATGTAGCGTGATATAACTATATCTCATTAACTGAATTGGAAGGAGTATCAATATGACACAAATGACTACAATTAATACCGATGACTATGCAAGTATGGCTAAAGCAATGGGCATCGCTAACGAGAAGACATCTTCTAGTAGCGGCACATTACCTCGCCTAAAGATTAGTCATGCACCTATTATGGGTGAAGCAGATGTGAATGGTAAACGCATGAACATTGAAGTAGTAGAAGGTGGTAACTATAAGCTGGAGATTCCAGATAAAGAACCTATCTTTGCTACAAGCATTAAGATGCGTCCATTCATGCAACGGTTCATGCATAAGCGTTTCATTCAAGGTGACGCAAAGAATCCCGGCAGGTATGTTAAGAGTATCATGGCTGATACACTTGACATTGACTTGAAGGATAATGCTGGTGGTTTTAACTGCGGTAAGCCAGCAGGTTACATCAAGGATTGGGCAGCATTACCTAAAGATACACAAGACGTACTCAAGTCTATTAAGCGTGTACGTGCTGTATTCGGTGAAGTTGAGATGATTAATCCAACTAATGATAAAGGTGAATCAGTAGATGCTGTTACATCATCATTCATTTGGGAGATTGATAATCGTGAAGCGTTTAAAGAGATTGGTAATAGCTTTGTGCAACTGGCTAAGATGCAACGTCTTCCTATCCAGCACATCATTACTGCTAATACGGATGTACGCACCATTCCTACAGGGGCAAAGTACTACGTACCTGTAGCATCTCTTGATGTCACTAAGACTGTTAAGTTAACAGACAGTGACCAGACTTTGTTTGCTGACTTCATGTCATGGGTTGATAATTACAACAACTACATAATGAACCAGTGGACAGAGAAAGCTACTGAGCAGATGTCAGACGAAGATATGGATGTTGTCGATGACTTCATTGATATTGAAGTTGATGACGAGGCAGTAGCATAATGCATCATCCTGCTGAACTTGCACTACATCAGTACATGGAAGACGCTGTAAAAGGTGAAACCGAAATGTCAGATGCCACCATACAACAGGTGGCTGATGACGTTGCTGATGCTATGAAGAGACAGTTTGGCAGTGGTAAAAAGCGGGGCGACTTTAAGTTAAGAATGTCCAATGTGGGTCGCCCCACTTGCCAACTCTGGTACGAAAAGAATAAACCAGACGTAGCATTACCATTCCCAACAACATTCATAATGAACATGATGCTTGGAGACATCGTTGAGGCTGTCTTCAAAGGCTTATTGAAATCTGCAGGAGTTAAATATGAAGAGCCGGAACACGTTACTTTGGAATTGGATAATGACGTATCCATTAATGGAACATATGACATCGTTGTTGACGGTGCTGTTGATGACATTAAATCAGCGTCTAATTGGTCCTATACTAACAAGTTTGAATCGTATGATACACTAGCTAAAGGAGATAGCTTTGGGTATGTAGGTCAGCTTGCTGGTTATGCTAAAGCCTCTGGCAAGAAAGTTGGTGGCTGGTGGGTAGTTAATAAAGCTAACGGTGCATTTAAATATGTACCTGCTAGTGGTCTTGACTTGGATACTGAAATAGCTAAGATACAAACAACAACTGATATAGTTAATAACAATAAGTTTGAAAGATGTTTTGAACCTGTACCAGAAACATTTAGAGGAAAGGAAACAGGAAACAGTGTACTTAATAATGGCTGTAAGTTCTGTTCTTATCGCTTTGACTGCTGGGATAATCTAACGGAGCGTCCCGCAGTAATGTCTAAGGCTAAAGTGCCACCGACAACAGCTTACATAGGAGATGTAGTTGTACCATAAGGCGACTAGGGAAGCTAAGAAGTATGGGTATCGTAGCGGGTTAGAACATAAACTTTCACTTTATCTTGATGAACGTAACATAATTTATGGATACGAAAACATTAAGATTGAGTGGGAAGACCTAGCCTACCGTACCTATACTCCTGACTTTGTATTAGATAACGGTATTATAATTGAGACAAAGGGCCGCTTCATGGCAGCAGACAGACGTAAGCATATTGCAATAAAGAAGCAACACCCTAAGTTAGATATTAGATTTGTCTTTACTAATAGTAAAAGTAAGACTAGTAAGGGTGCTAAAGGTTCTTACGCAGATTGGTGTATTAAACACGGCTTTAGATACTATGACCGCATCATTCCAGAGGACTGGTTAAAAGAAAAGGGAAAGAATAAACATAGTTCTTTCATAGAGTTTACTGGCAAGAAAGTAAAAAGGAGATAACATGGATAAGCAAAAGATTATAGACAGCCTAGAAGAAGAAGACTTTGTGATAAGAGTGCGCCCCTTTGCAGGAGACGATGGTTCATGGAATGGGGAGATTGATATATCTATTATGGCGTTTGCCGATAACCCTATGGATGATGATGATTACGACCAAGTGATGCACTTCACTAAGATGATGTGTGCTATTGTACCTATTATGGAACAAGAAGAAAGTATTAGAGATTTAGCACACGAATATGTACTAACTATGATTGACAACAAGACTACTATTGATGTAGAACTAGAGGAAGAATGCGGTGTTACAAAAACGTATGACGATAACGTAGTACATCTCAGTTTTAACACAAAGACAAAGGGGAGTGCATGATGAACCAGCTAAGACACGAAGAGTATATGAAGCATATGGCAATGCAAGAAGACGCATTTGAGGTTGATATGGTGAACAGCCCACCACATTACAATGCATCTGGTGTAGAGTGTATTGATGCTATTGCTGCAGCAACAGGTGAAGGCTTTGAGTATTCACTACAAGCAAATATTATTAAGTATGTGTGGCGTTACAGATACAAAAATGGTACACAAGACTTAGAGAAAGCTAAGTGGTATCTGGATAAGTTGATTACAGAAGTAGAAGGTCTATATGATGGTAAAAGTTAAAGTTTTTATAACACTGGATATAGATGAAGAAGAGTACCCCATACCTGCTGATGGGCAGGTTGGGGAAGAGATTGAGGATGGCATACGAGAATACTTCTATGATGTAGACGGTGCTAAGATAAAGACAATTAGAACAATAACGGAGTGATATAAAATGTTAAGTAACCATTTACCAACAGACTACCAAAACTTCATAGCGTTATCTCGTTATGCAAGATGGAAAGAAGAAGACCAGAGACGTGAGACATGGGGTGAGACAGTCACACGATACTTTGACTATATGACTACTCACCTCAAGAAAAACCATAGCTATAAGCTAGAAACTAAGCTACGTAACGAACTAGAGGAAGCAGTGCTTAACCAAGACATCATGCCTAGCATGAGAGCCTTGATGACATCTGGCCCTGCACTAGACCGTTGCCACGTAGGTGCATTCAACTGTTCGTACTTGGCAGTAGACACACCACGTGCATTTGATGAGACTATGTACATCCTAATGTGTGGTACTGGCGTTGGCTTCAGCGTTGAGCGTCATAGCATTGAGAAGCTACCTATCGTCAATGAAGCAATGCATGAGACAGATACAGTAATCAAGGTAGGTGATAGCAGACCCGGTTGGGCTGGTTCATTACGTGAGTTAATCTCATTGTTGTATGCAGGTCAGATACCTAAGTGGGATGTGTCTGCTGTACGCCCTGCTGGTGAACGACTGAAGACATTTGGTGGACGTGCCTCTGGCCCAGCACCACTAGAAGAGTTATTTAAGTTTGTCATCGGTAAGTTTAAGGGTGCGGCAGGACGTAGGCTATACCCTATTGAATGCCATGACATAATGTGTAAGATTGGTGAGGTTGTAGTTGTCGGTGGTGTACGCCGTAGTGCATTGATTTCATTGTCT
>Ga0181400_1001074_pt1 | contig 11501 bp, 7 predicted proteins | sample 23SPOviralmetaG_FD_130129 | JGI IMG/M metagenome (GOLD analysis project Ga0181400, IMG submission 130129) | Marine viral communities from the oligotrophic San Pedro Time Series (SPOT) site, San Pedro Channel, CA, USA - 23 SPOT_SRF_2011-06-22 | ecosystem: Environmental > Aquatic > Marine > Strait...
CTCCTGAGTGTATGGCAATTTCTTCTAACAGACCTGCAGGATTTTTACCACTTGCTGTATCTAAGAATATATCTTTTAATACATCTAAACTTACATTAGCCCCTCTAGTAAATGCCTCAATGGTAAAAGTTTTTAGTCCTTCTTGCAATAAATCTTCAGGGGGAAACTCTCCTCTAGATATGTGTGCAGCAACTGTGCCTATCCACATAGGTAAATTTTTAGGGTAATCATATTTATAGCTTCTTATTCTTCCTGCATCATCACGTTCAGCATACCAAGGAAGACCTTCTTCTAAGGCTTCTTTTCTTGACTCTGCCATATAAAAGTAAGCAGTCCAAGCTGCAGCAGCAAATGCAGCTTTCTCACCTATACTTCTTCCTAGTGCTTGTTTATTTGTCTTCTCATAAAATTTACTCTTGCGATAGAAGGCTTGATGTATAGCACTAAGACCTGTAGCTTCCATTTGAAATGCTACAGTATTATTGTAAAACTGTCCAAAGGGTAATTTAGTTCCCCCAAGCGGTATGTTTCTTAGTTCTTCTATAAATTTAGCAAACCTTCCAAGTCCACCTTTCATGTCTGCAAAGGACTTTGAAAAAGTATTTCTTTGGGCATTAGATACAGCTTCTGCTACTAAGGCTGTCCACTGATCTGTTTCTGTAATTCTCCATGCATCTTTGCTATTTAAAAAATCATCTATACCTAAGTTATATTGTTTTCTTGTTAGGTAATCCATGCTTGTCATAAACTCTACAGACTTAGAGTATATGTCCATAGCTTTAGTACCCCAAAGTATTTGCATTTTATCTACATAAGCATCTACCATTTCAGCAGGTTTTTTGTACCATGTTTTAATTGTAGGTTCTGCAGGAGCTAAATCTAAATACTTGTTCATATCTTTTACTTCTACACCACCATTAGCCCACTTCATTAATTTTTGAGCCTCTGGATAAAACGCCATAAAAGATTGTACTTCATCTACTGTAGTTTCTAAATCTAAAATTCTTCTAGCTTTATAAACTTGATTATCAAAAATGTTTTGGGCTAATTGAAACTGATTGGCTGAATACTTTCCTCTTCCTACAAGTGCTTGAATAGTAGCATTACCACCGTGTAACATCATTTGAGCCATTCGCCCTGTTGACTCTAGTCCTGTCATAACTTTCCACCCTTGGTAGTTTAACCAAGTAGTTCCGGGGTTAGTAACAATAGCTCTTATAAAACTTTTTGTTACCCAAGTTGAGCTATCCCATATTCCTTTTATTGGATTAGGTAATTTTTCTCCAAAAAAATTAAGTCTAGACGATAAAGATTTAGTATCAATAGGATCTATTATTTCATTTTGTATTTTTCCTGTTTTATCTAAAGTAAGCTTTGCATCTTTACCTATTTTTTTAGCCATGTTACCCATTAGACCTAGTTTAAATCCAGCTTCACTAAGGTCAGCAGCTATTATATTCATAGCTGTATCAAAGTTTATAGGTCTATTAGTAGTAGAACTTCTAAATTTTTTAGGGCCATGTTTTCCTAATGTTGATCTATAGTTTCTTCTTATTTCTTTTTTTATTTCTTTAGGTGCTGCAACCGTAATGTCAATAAGCCAATTAGAAAAATTATCTTTTATAGCTTTACCATCTGCATCTTTTAAATATGTTCTTTTACCTTCATAAATTATTCCATATCTTCTAAGTAAACCTTCTATTCCTTCAACGCCATCTTCTGCAGCACCAAACATATAAGCATTATACACACTATCATACTTTCCTGCTGGATCACCTGCAGCCCTAAAGCTAAGAGGCGCACCTTCTTCTACTTTATCTAGCCACGTATTAAATTTAATAGTGTTGTTTCGTAAAGATGCACCTATTGCAGATATTTCTTCTGGTCTAAGATCTTTCCAAACATCTTTAGCTATTGAAGTTTTTGCACCTTCTTTTATAATGGCTCTGTTTTTTACCATCTCCTCAAACAACCAAGGTGTAGGACTTGCACCACCTAAAGCATTACGTGCTGCTTTATTAAACAAAGCGTGGTACGCAAAGTTTACTCCCCCTCCTAATATTGTAGCTAAAGTAGTCACTGCTACTGTTTGACCTACGCTGTAATCTTTTTTTACATCTGCCATTATATCTGAGGTTTGATTTAAATAATCTATACCTGCGTTAAACATTCCGTTTAATCCTGCACTTCCTAAAAGTGCTTTTTTCATTCCTGAAAATTGTACGTCTGCTCTTTGCATAGCAGTAAAGGTTAATTTATTTACTGCCTTTTGAATTTCATTTTCTTTTTTAGCTTGAGATAATTTTTTATTCTTTTTAACTTTAGATGTTACAAGAGCTATATCTTTTTTTCTTAAATTTTTAGCTGCTCGTTTTACAAAAAAACTTTTTATTCTACCAAAAGTAATTATAGGAATTATGTTAACAGGATCTGTAACAATCGCTTGTGTAGTATCTGTAACACTTTGCTCTCCTACTGTTTTATCTTTTTTAGGATATAAAGCTGATATAGGTTGATTTTTATAGTATTCCCAATCAAGTTGTCCCTTATCATTAAGTACAAATCCAGTGTCTTTAGCTTGTTGTATCTGGTCGGTTCTTTCATCTTTCTGAAAAGCACCACCAACTCTACTCCACAACTCTATAGAATCTTTTGTAGCTTGTTTATCTAACGTATTTGCTTTACGTAACCAATTATTCATAGTTAATGCATTAACAGAGTTATACATATCTCTGTTCTTCATAAATTGTCGCCACGATTTTACGATGTCTTCTTGTTTGTTTTCTTTTAGATCCATTCCGAATCTTCTTTTCATTATGTTTTGTATAACTGAAAAGTTTTCGGGTTTGTATAGTTCCTTATCTGTAAGACCTTCTTTAGTAGGATTTAAATCAGAGTTTTTCCAATCAAATTCTTCTATTATGTTACCTAATGACGCACCTACAGATAACCCTTTATCAACAACAGGCGTTATCCATCCTAACATCCCAAAACCTCCAGTTCTACTTTTATCAACTAAAGAAATTTTGTTTTTTATTATGGGTTCTTTATCCCACACAACTTCTCCGTTCTCATCCTCATACTTATCTACAATAACTTCAGGAGTTGTTCTTAAATCTTCTAAAGAAGTTGCATTATCAATAGGATCATACTTAGAATCAAGTGGATTATCATCTACTAAAGGCATAAATATCTTTCTTAGTTTGAAGGGTCAGGAATAATACTTTTTAATATACCACCAAGTAGTATTGGACCTCTATAATTATTTGCATTTGAATATGCTTGAGCTTCTTGAAGACTAGCAAAGTCTAAACCTTGAAGCTTTAAGTTTTCTGCAAATCTATCTCTTCTTCCGTATACTTGTGCGAGTAGTGAATTGTTACTCATAGAACCGGGACGTTCTCTTTCTACTAAATCTATGAACTTAAACATTTGTTGACTAGGATCATATGTATCACTTTTGGTTACAAATAGATTTAAATCAGTAGATTGAAAACCGTTGAGTTTCATACGTTCTAATTCTTTCATTTGTTCTTTATATCTTTGTCTAAGAGATTCTACATCAGTATTATTTAATTGTTCACTTATTCTATTTTTAGCAACTTCCCATTCTTTTTTAAATTTATCTAACACTGTTGATTCGTAACGTGACTCTGCTGTTATGCCTAAAGGTTTTGGTCCTAGCATACCAATTATATCTAAGCTTCCTTCAGTTGCACTTTGTGATGTTCCAGCTTCTATTCTTTTTACGTCACGAGGAGTCAGACCTCTAGCAAATCTAGGTTCATCCATCCAACTGTCGTCACCATAACCTCCAGAGATTATGCCTTGTAAAATATTCTCATCTCTTTCTGTACGATTAGCATTTGGATCGTGGTATACATTCATACCACGTAGTATAACCTCAGTTAAATCAAGATCTGTATCTTGTACCCACTCTCTTCCTAGTTTACTAATAGATTGATAATCATCTATGCTAAGATTGGGTCTTTCAAGCAATGCTTTATGAAACATTCTTATACCTTTAGCACCACTCTTTTGATAAATACCAAGCATAGCTTGTTCATCTATTCCCATAGCTACAGATTGATTTACCATTGCTAATACTTCGTCTGCTTTTGCTTGTGCATTAGCGATAGTTTTAGCACCATATTTATCCATATAATTTTTACGATCACGAGAGTCTTCTCGTAGTTCTTTACGAATTTCTCCTACATCTTTAGAAAACTGAGGACCAAAACCTGCCCAGAAACCTGCCATTACATTGTACTCCTACTCATTAAACCCATAGGTTTTTGTTCTTTTGGTTCTGTTATTTCTGCAACTTCTTCTTCTTGTACATCTACAGACTCTGCTTCTTCTATTTTATCAGCTATATCTGACACTGGTTCATCTCTTAAAAAGTCCAATGCATCTGATACTATTTCATCTTTAGGATCTTTAGTAAGCATTTTAGTTAATTTTTTTTGTAGTATTGCATCAACACGTTGATCTTCTTTTTCAGATCTTTCTTCTTCAGATTCTTCATCACCCATAACGTAATCAATACCTGCATCTTCTGCTGTACTAACTAGTTGTTGTGTAATTACAGGAGTAATAAGTAAACCTACATCAGGATTATACAAACCTTCTGCTTGACTATTTGTTTTAATAGTTTCAGCTAATGGTATTATAGGAAAACCAACTTGCAATAATGCTAAAACACTATCTAGTGCTTCTGGTTTATTTAATCTTTTTAATTCAAATCTTGCTGCTTCAGTAGGATCTGTATATTCAGCAGGTCTTTCCCAAGGAAAATTCTTAGGTGTGTCTGTAAGAGACTGACCCGGAATAGCAGACTGAAATAAATTTTCTTGTATACTCATTTTGTTTACCTATAGTTCTTCTTTGTTTCTAAGTTCAGCTATAATCAAAGCTAGTTTAGCTGTAGTTCTAGTTGTGTCAGTTATCTCGTCTTCAGGAACTTCTGCTTCTTTTTTTCTACGAGGTGGCATTAATGCGTTAGTGTTCATTATTATAAATACCTTATTGTTTTGGTAAATTTGGAGGTCTAAGTACAGGACTCATAAATCCTTTACCTTTGTAGGGTTTATACATATCTTCATAAGATAATAATGTATTTGTTTTTACTCTCCACAAAGTTTCGTCTTTAGTTATAGTACCGTCATTATTTAAATCTAGTCCTTTGTTAGGCGTGTATGTCTCATTAGGATCTTGATATACTACATTAGAAGATGTTCCAACTCTTGCAGGTGCAAATACAGCTAAATAAGTGTCATCTAAAGATTTTATTTTACCTTTAAACTTTTCAAAGTAAGCTTCAACGTAAGGCATTTGTTCTACCCTTGTCATTTTTCGCAACTCATTATGAGATGTTCCTACCTCTTTAGCTACAGAACTTGTAAAGTGTATAAGCCCTCTAGCTGAAGAGCTTTTACTTTTATTAGAAGGATCAAATGTGTGTTGGGTTTCAAAAGACATAGTAGTAGCCAACCACTCTGGTTTAATGCCTAGTCTTTTTGCTGTATTTTCTACAGACTTTTTAAACTCTATGTCCTTTTCAAATATTCCACCTCCTCGTATATTGCTCCACCAATTATCTTTAGTTTCAGGTTGATATACATTAGTCCTATCTGATAGTTCTTTAGGTCTTAATTCTGGTTTATAAGGATTTGATGTTTCAGGTACTGTAGGTCTTAACTTAGGTCTAAAGTCATCATAAGAACTACCTTCAGTTATAGTTTTTACCATATCATTTATTTCTGCTATTGTGTCAACATCAGGCTCGTCTTCTCGTGCTGTTGATTGTGAAAACATAGGAGCTTTAGGCAAAGCCGTAGCTGCTTTTGTAATTGAACCTGCAAGACTAGTAGGAAGCTCTCTTACTTTATCAAAGTTATTAGAAAAGTAATTTGCTAGTTCTGAAACTTTATCTGTTAAACCCATTTACTTAAAACCCAAATGTTTTACCTAGTATACCAGTCAGTATAGTAGAGAAAAAAGATCCTTTACCCATCTGATCAGCTAAATCAGCTTTTTGATCGCCTGTTAATTTTGCTACGGCAATCTTTACGGCTCTGTCTGCTGCACTTTCTGAACCAGTAAAAGCAAAAGACATCAAATCTCTTTCTCTTTGCCACAGTTGATCTAGTGCTGTACCAGTTAAACCATTTACAGTTTTAGCGTACTCCATATTAGCTTCATTAGCTGCAGCAGTATTAAGAGTAGTAGCGTTCTGTCTCCACTGTGCATTAGATTGTGCAATAGCTAAACCATTAGTAGCGTTAAACTGATCACGTTGGTTTTCTAACTCAGCATTAAATCTTTTAAGTGTACTTCTATTGTCAGCATCAAACTGTGACATTGCATTTGTTTGTGACGCATTGAACTGCTGTGTTTGATTAGCAAGACTAGCAAAGAACTGTTGTGTTTGGTTCTCTGATGTAGCGTTTAACTGACTAGCTGCATTTTCAGCAGCTTGATCTGTAAACAAAGCTTGTGTTATTTGTTGTTGTTTAAACAAACCAGTTTGCTGTTCGTTACTTAGGTTTTGCATATCCATCTGCATAAAGTTCTGAGCATTTTGTACTGCAGCTTGTTGTCTATTGTTTAAGTTTGATATGTCTAGCTGTGATAGTGCAGCAGCTTCAGCCATAACCATAGCTTGTGAGTTAGTTAAGTTAGCCATGTTCATTGTGTTAGCTGCTCGTCCATTCTCTAGAGCTATCTGTTGCTCTGCAGTAAAGTTCATGTTAGCTATATCACCTATACGTGCAGAGTTAGCTACTCGTGCTTGAAACTCTTGGTCAAACTCTTGACCTATAAATGTAGCACGTTGCTGTGCTGCAAGCATAGCACGTTGTTGTCTGTTTGACAAGTTCTGTGCTTCAAATTGTGCAGTCGTTGCAGCATCGGCTTGAGCTATAGGTAGTGCAGACTCCATAGCTGCTTGTACAAGAGCTTGTCCTGCCATGCTTGATGCACCTAATCCTCGTGCTGCCATAGCTGCTGTAGCTGCTCTCATTGCTCCTGCTGCCCATACTGGTGTTTCACCACCCTCAAAGTCATCCATGAGTGTGTCAAGTTGACCTTTAACTGTAGCTTTCTTTGAAGGTGTAGCAGTAGCAGCTTCTACTTGTTCGGTGTAAGCAGAAGCAGTTGCTGCATTAGCGGCTCCGCTTACTATCTCTCCGTCTTCTATCTTACGAGTAACAGGGTTAGTCATTACATTCGCAACACCTGCTGCTGCAGTTAAGTCAGATACTGCAGACTTATCTTCTGTTGCAGCAGTTACTTGGGCGTCATCACTTACTGCACCTGTAGCTGCAGTCATAGCGTCAGTAGCAGCTTTAACTTTATCTGCTGCAGTTGTAGCTGTCATTACACCTGCTGGGCCTTCTGCTGTAGGTACACCTGTTGTAGCTACGTCTGTAGCTGTAGGCATATCTACAGATGGATCACCTGTAACTTGACCTGTACCTGCAGCTATCTCGTTATAGGCAGACGGTACTATGTTCTCAGTTACACCAGCAGTAATAACACTGCCCGGATCAGTGTACGTTTTAGTCATCATGTCTTTTTGTGCGTCAGCTAATTTGTTTAAGTCAGTTTGTGGAGCTGCCATAGTTTTAGCTTGTGGTATATTGTAAACGCCACCCGGTCCTAATGCTAGTGCTGCATCTATGCTTGCTTGTTCTTGTGGACTTTTTACATCTCGTTGCCTAGTTCTATTTAGTGCAGCTTCATAAGACAATGATGTAGGTTGAGCAGGTCGAGTAACTTGAGCTTGGTTTAAAGGTATTCTACTACCTCCACCGCCTTGAGTAAATAATTGTGCTGGTGAAAAGTCTTCAGCACTTGGTGGAGTAAATTGCCCAAGTTGAACTGGTTGTTCACCAAACCGTCTAGTATCTGCTCGTGCTATTTTGCTATCTGGTTGGTAAGGTCGAACTGGTTGTTGGAAAAAACGTGGATCAGGCAGAGGCATTGTTCTACCCGGAAGTTGACCTGTCATTTCTGGTAGAAGACCATCCATTGATCTATCTCTCAGGTCCATAAATTGATTAGGGATTTGGTTAGGACCGCCTCTTGATGGTGTATATGGCAAAGCAACTTCTCTTGCAATCTCATCACCAGTAGTTGTCATAGGAGGACTAACTCTTCCATCAAGAAGTGGTGGTTGTTGCGGCTGTCCACCTACAGCGTAACCTCTAGCTGGCCTCATTCTATCTTGCGGTTGAGCAAACCTTTGTTGCATTTTATTAGCTACAGCATCTTGTTGATCTATAGAAAACTCAGAGAACTCAGGGTTATCCTTCATTTCTTCTTTGACTCGTGGGTCACCTAGTTCATCAGGAGCAAATATATAGCCACCTTTAGCTGCCATTACAGGTCTACCTTCAAGTATTTGATTATACATTCCAACTCTAGCAGCTATAGCAGGATTAGAAGCCATTAGTTGATCAATAGCTTTTTGGTCTAACTCTTTATCACTTTTAATACCAAACTGAGGCAGTATAGTTTTATTCATGTCTTCTAGTGATATTGCCATTTATATAATCCTTACTAATCTTTAGATGCTATACGCTCTACGTGAGTTCGTATTGCTTTGATGTTCTCGTCTATTCGTGCTAGAGCTACAGCTTGGCCTTGCACTGCCATCTCTAGCTTCTCTGTTCGTGTTTCTAATCTGATGAGGTTTGTTGCATTAGCTGCTATACTGGATTGCATTTGTGATACAGTCCACACTATGGCGGCTGCTTGTATGACGAGTGCTAGTATGAGTGATACGGGTACGGACTTACTGAGATGCCAACTGTTTTTTTCCATACTAATCTGCTGCAGACCATGTGAATATAATTGCCATTTATTCTGCCTCCAATGCTGCTACTTTTTCAGATAGTTCTTGTATTGCTTTAATTAAAGGATATACAAACATATCTTCAGAAACCATTTGTGTTCCATCTCCGTCATCAGTAGACCAACCAGTAAAAGTATTTACTCCTGCTTTATCTAATGCAGCTTTAACTTCTTGTGCAATCATACCGTGATGTGTACCTGTGTCTTTTTCAAATCTTTCATCAGACTTTAATTCTTCTGGTACGTCTGCTTGTCTTTTCCAAGTAAAGGTAACAGGTCTCAAATCATTAATAAAATCTAAACCTAAATTATCATCTTCTATATTTTCTTTAAGTCTCTCATCAGAACTGTGCGCCCAAGTAGCATTACTAGTATATGTGTTAGATATAAAGTTACCACCGCTACCTATTTTTACTGAGTTATCTGTTCCATTTGAAACATTAAAACCTATAGCTATTCTTGATTGGGCATTAGCATTATCTGTATCAGAATCAGAACCAATTATAACATTATAGTCTCCATTTGTAATTACTGTACCAGCTTCCTTGCCTATACAAGTGTTTTCTACTCCAACAGTTACATTACCACCAGCACCTTTACCAACTGCTGTGTTATTAGTACCTTCAGTATTATCTTCTAATGCAGACTTTCCTACGGCAGTATTACTACCTGCTGTTGTGTTAGCACCTAAAGCACTTTTACCAATAGCCACATTGTCAGACCCTGTTGTATTTGCGTCAAAAGCCTCCCCACCAACAGCAGTATTTCTTTGCCCTGTGGTTACGTTTAGCCCTGCTTGATGCCCTACAGCAACATTGAAATTATCTGTAGAAGATGTAAAGTTTTGATTCCCTAGTGAGTTATAACCTACTGCTACAGATTTATTACCTTTAGTATCATTAGTTAAAGCCCATCTACCCACAGCTACATTAAAATCTGCATCTGTAAAAGCATCTCCTGCGGCAAATCCCATTAGCGTGTTCTCTACACCAGTTGTTATTGAAAAACCAGCATCGTATCCAACTGCCGTATTTCCAGCATTTACATCCCCTGCGTTCTGAGTAAGCAAGGCTCTATACCCTACCGCAGTAGACCTAGATGCAGTATCTTCTGTACTTAAAGCTCCATAACCCACGGATGTATTAGCATCTCCAGTCGTCAAAGCCGTACCTGCTTCATCACCCACAGCGACATTGTAGTTACCGCCAGAGGCTATTGAGTTACCAGCATTTACCCCTGCTCTATAGTTTGACGTACCAAGAGTTTGTGTAAATGGCTGTTTAATTATATTGGCTGTATCTCCTGCTTTACTCATTTACTTTGCCTCCAATGCTGCTAGACGAGCCTCAAGAGCATCGTTCTTTTCTGATAGTTCTTTGATTGCATTTACCATTGACCAAAATATAGGGTCAGTATTAACTGACATAATTTTATTTTTAGTACGTTCTTCTATAGCTTCTGGAAATATTTCTTTAAGTTCTTGAGCGATAGCAGAAGTAAATTGTTTATCTAAGGGAAGATTTTCTTTTGCATCAGGAAGTTCTGCTTGCATTTCTTCATCTGATTTATAGTAGAAGTACTTAGGTTCAATTTGTTTTATTGATTCTAAGCCTTTGTTGTTGGGTATAATATCTTTTTTAATTCTTCTATCTGAAGTCTGTGCAAACGTAGTAGTATTATTTCCGTTAAAAGTAGGGCCATTCCCACCATTAATAAAAGCAGTTTGACTACCTTTACCTGTCATACCGTTAGTAGCAATAACAAGTTCGTTGCCAACAGTAGCCCCCGAAGGTTGGCAATTATAACCAACTATAGTTACACCTTCGGCTGTAGTAGTAGTTGTGTTAGCGTTACCACCAACAGATGTACAATAATTACCCGTTGTTATAGCACTACCAGCCGCATATCCAAACCCACTATTATAAGCCCCTGTGGTGACAGCGGTCAAACCGTTTCGCCCACAGGCAGTATTTTGTGGGCCTGTAGTAATTGTATCACCAGCAGCACCACCTATTAGGGTGTTGTTAGTAGCTGTAGTCGTTGCCGTTCCAGCATTATAACCCACCGCTGTGTTGTAAGAATCATTAGCTGAAGTAAAGTTTTGTGTAGCAAGGGCGTTCATACCTACTGCAACACTTTTGCTTCCTTGAGTATCTGTGGTTAAAGCTGCTCTACCTATTGCTACATTGTCATCACCAACAGTTAAAGCATCTCCTGCTTTACCACCAATTATTACATTTTGAGTTCCTGTTGTAACAGATAACCCTGCATCATATCCTATTGCTATATTATAATTTGTACTATCATTATTTTGTGTTTTTAAAGCACGATACCCTACAGCAACTGCCCTTGTACCCGTATCTTCTGTACTTAATGCCTCAAAGCCAATAGCTACATTGTCATCCCCTGTAGTTAAAGCTGTACCAGCTTCATCACCAATAACAACATTGTAGTTACCGCCAGCAGTAATTGAGTCTCCTGCATTAACACCTGCCCTAAAGTTAGATGTGCCTAATGAGGATGTTGATAATCCTGCTGCAGCTATTGTTCCGCTAAATGTACCACCATCTTTGGCACTCACTGCGTCAGCTACAGAGAATATGTCATATACAAGCATCTCTACTGTGTCACCTACAGATGCA
>Ga0181400_1001075_pt1 | contig 11488 bp, 5 predicted proteins | sample 23SPOviralmetaG_FD_130129 | JGI IMG/M metagenome (GOLD analysis project Ga0181400, IMG submission 130129) | Marine viral communities from the oligotrophic San Pedro Time Series (SPOT) site, San Pedro Channel, CA, USA - 23 SPOT_SRF_2011-06-22 | ecosystem: Environmental > Aquatic > Marine > Strait...
GCGGTGTTCTGGAAGGACTACATCAACTACGACAAGTTGACCCTCGACTATGACACCTATGACCCCAGCGGTGAATTGGTGTGTCAGATTGTGGTGGAGACTCCCGAAGTGCCCTCTAACTACGAGGTTACCTACGGCTATGCCATTGAGACAAAGTACAATGGGGAGCTACAAACAGCCAATGAGTTGCTAGAAATTCTGCCAGATTAGTATAAATAGAATGAAAATAAGCAGAGTTTTTTCCTATGGCGAACACTCCTGAAGACGGAAAGTTAAACGACAGCATTCGCGTAAGAAAAGTACGCAAATACAGTGACTTTGACCTAACGTTGACAGCACGAACTACGACTGACGGCGACATCTTCAAGAAGACAGATGTGCAGGCGGTTAAGCAGGCTATCAAGACGCTGATACTTACCAATCGTTTTGAGAAGCCCTACCGCCCAAATTTTGGTGCTGATATTCGTGGGCTGTTGTTTGAATTGGCTGACGAAACGACAGGTGACGAAATCCTGTCTCGTATCAAAGAGCAGATTCAGACCTATGAGCCTCGTGTTGCTATCACCAACGTAAAGGTCACGGCGACCCCCGATTACAATTCGGTCAGTGTCATCCTTGAATTCCGCGTCATCGCCACAGGCATCATAGATATCCTCAAGGTTACCCTTGGTTCAGCGATGGAATGCGATCCCGGTTTCATGGGAGTGGAACCTGTCGAAGACTTTGGCAACAGAATACTCACCGAATTCTCTGATCCCTTGCTTACTGAGGGTGGAATATTCATCAATTACGACGACGAAGAAGGCGTATATCTAAGCGTTTAGGAGCTATAAATGGCAACCACGATCAAATCCACTGAGCTAGATTTTGACGAGATCAAGAACAATCTCAAGGTCTTTCTAGCCCAGACGCCCGAATTTGCGGACTACAACTTTGAGGCGAGTGCGCTGTCCAATCTTCTGGACGTTTTGGCGTACAACACACACTACAACGCTCTGACAGCTAACTTTGCATTGAACGAGTCGTTCCTATCGACGGCACAGCTTCGTTCATCCTTAGTCAGCATCGCGGGTAGTTTGGGATATACCGTTCAGAGTCGTAACGCATCGTGTGCCATCTTGAACCTATATGTGACCAATCCATTGGTTCCATCATCTATGACATTGCCCGAAGGTTTCCGATTCAGCACAACCGTCGGCAACAAGTCATACGTTTTCAAAACGCGGGAAACACTGATTGCTACCAACAACGGAGCCAACCAATACTTCTTCCGTTTGGTGGAGAACAAGAACATTGCTGTGTATGAGGGTGTCGAAAAGCGTAAGACCTTCATTGCAGGACCAGTCGGAGAGAACCAATCCTACGTGATCCCCACAGATAATCTGGATCTCAATACAGTCAAGGTTCGAGTCTATGCAGACACCTCGACTACCTTCTTCGATGTGTACACCAACCTCAACGACGCAGTAAACATCGACAAGGACAGCCGTATCTTTGTGTGCAAGGAAACTCCCAATGGTCAGTATGAAGTGACCTTTGGTAATGGCGCACGATTGGGACGATTCCCATCGGTCGGTAACAAGATTGAAGTTATCTACGACCAAGTTGCGGGACCAGAAGCAAATGGTGCTCGAACCTTTGATCCACTTGATGTGATTCGAGATGCCAACAACGACCAGCTTACCCTGAACGTCACCACAGTAGCAGGCAGTATGGCGGGATCACTCAAAGAGCCACTGGAGTCGATTCGTAACAACGCGCCCTACCTCTATGCTTCCCAGAACCGTATGGTTACAGCATCGGATTATGCGGCGCTTGCGTTACGTAACTTCTCTAACGTCATATCTGACATCAAGTCATGGGGTGGAGAAGATAACCTACCTCCCCAATATGGTGCTGTGTACTTGTCCATCATCTTCAACACATTGGATGCCAACGTACAGCAACAGACCAAGGCAGACTTCCGTAACCTTGCTAAGAATTTAGCGGTAGCTTCCTTTGACGTTGAGTATTCTGATCCGCTTACGACTTACCTTGAGGTTGATCCTGTGTTCCAGTGGAACCCCAACCTAACCAGCAAGTCGCAAACTGCCATCGAAGCATTGGTGAACACCACAGTGGCCAACTACTTTGCAGATCAGTTGGGTGGCTTTGACAAGTCATTCCGTCGATCGAACTTACTGACTGTGATCGATGATGCCGATCCATCCATTCTGTCGAGTCGGGCAGACGTAAAGATGCAATTCCGTTTCACTCCTGTGGCAGGCAAAGTGTCCTATGAGTTGAACTTCCCATCTGCGATTGCAAGCCCCGAAGATGACAACTACATCGTTCGTAGCAAGAACTTCGTCTTGGATGGTAAAACCTGCTTTCTACGAAACAAGCTGGGCACCACAACCATTGAGGTGATCGACATTTCAACGGGTGAGCCTGAGTCAGACAGTATTGGCGATTATGATCCTAATACAGGCACTATTCGATTCAGTAACTTTGGTGGCTCGCTAATCAGCGGTACTTTCCTTCGCATCACAGCCATTCCAGCGAATCAGGCAACCATCAATGCAACTCGAAACAACGTGTTGGCGTTTGATGAAGATGCTTCGTTCAGCCGTGCCGCGATCACAGACACCGTATAAATACCGTCATCGACTAAGAGAAGAATCCAATGACCTCTAGTGTTACAAACAGCTTCCACCAAGTGGCATTATCGCGGTTCAAAGCAGACCTCGATAGTTCCGCGCCTGACTATCACGTGGGATTGTCCCGTGGTGAGGTATTTACTGAGACCGAAGATTTCTCATCATTATATTTCCAGTCGCAGGCAAGACACGGTCTTCAAAGCGTCAAGACATTGGCCAACTCATCCTTCGTTGTACCCAACACTACATGGGTGGAGAACATCGTCTATAACCCATGGTCAGACAAGGACGTGGATAAAACGTATGTGGTTAACTCACTTAACGAGGTCTTTGTTTGTGTAGAGACAGCCACAACACCTGACGGTGTTAAGCTCCCATCAACGGTTGAGCCAAAGGTAAGTGATGGGGTTTCTACCGATACGTTGGACGGCTTCCTTGATGTATCGGGTACAGGTCGTTTTGCTCGAACCTTCCGTCTTATAGGCGATGGGTACAAGTGGCGCTACCTTTATAAGCTCAGTAATCTGGCGGTCTCTTCTTACCGAACGGGTGATTGGTTGCCTGTTAAGACGATCACCGCTACGACTGACGGTGGAATCTCCCAAGAAAACCAACAGCGACGTCTTCAGGATAGTGCGGTTGCGGGTGAGATATTAGGTTTGGAGATTGTGAATGGGGGGACCGATTATGTGGTTGCCCCTACTATTACGATTGATGGTAACGGTACAGGCGCTTCATTTACAGCGACAGTATCAGGCGGTGCAGTCACACGAGTACAGATCGACTCTGACGATGCAGGCAATATGCTTCATGGCCAAGACTATGACTATGCCTCAGCCACCCTTAGTGTGGGTAATGCGGTATTGCGTCCCATCATTGCACCCAAGGGTGGATTGAATGTAGACCCCGTAGTTACTCTCAAAACAAACTCACTCATGTTACAAGACGACTTTGCGGGGGATGAGTTTGACACGATCCTCGCTCAGAATGATTTCAACCAAGTCTGTCTGTTCCGTAACTTAAAAACTATAGGCGGCGACCGTTTCTCTGCTAATACAGGTAACGCTCTCAAGAGTTTGGATATCACGGTCACCGCAGGTTCTACCTTTGTGGAAGATGAGTTGTTCTCCAATGGTGGTGAGACAGCGACTGGTAAAGTCATGCACCACGACACCACAGCCAACAAACTGTATTACTGGCAGGACGAATCAACAGGCTTTGCGTCGTTCACTAGAGTCCCTGCGGACTTAACAATTACTGCACCACAATCAGGTACTAGCGCGACCTTCAGCGCCAACAATCCAGCCGACTTTGACATTTATTCGGGTGAGATTTTGTACATAAATAGTATCGGTGGTGAAGGAACTGGAAGCATAACAACAGGCATTGACCGTCAAGAGGATCAAACCGAAGACGTCCGAATTGTCTTACAACTAACTCAATGCGATTAGGGTAAAAAATGGCAACTAATTTTACGTCCACAACACTGTCTGGAATCTATAACGACGATTTTGATCCAGATAAGAATTTCCACCAGATACTGTTTAACTCTGGTCGCTCATTGCAGGCACGGGAACTCACCCAACTTCAGACCCTCATCTATGAAGAGATGGGTCGAATGGGTCGTAACATCTTCAAGGAAGGTGCTACGGTTAGTTCAGGTGGAGCCGCAGTCAATGCCGACTACGATTTCATACAGATCGGGTCTGTGACAGGAGGCGTCTTTGCTGACATCGCCGTAGGGTCATCATTCTCTGACGGAAACATCACCGCCCAAGTTCTGGAAGTCCAACCCCAAGATGTTGCCAATGGGTATGATGTGGACACGCTTTATGTGCGGTATACATCGGCGGGTGATCAAGCAATCAGTGCAGATCCTGTTGTCTTCTCTCCAAGTGCTCAGTTACTTCAGGTCAATGGTGGATACACCTTAACCGTTGCGGCAACTCCCACAGGTCTAGCAACTGCCGTTACAGGCAAGGGCACTCGTGTTGATGTCGGTGAAGGTGACTACTTTGTGGTTGGCCGATTCGTACATGCCGAAGCCCAGTCTCTAATCTTGTCACCCTACACTCAGACTGCCAATGCAGATCTTGGGTTCAAGGTGGTTCAAGAAGTGGTCACGGTTAATGACGACACCTCGCTCTACGATAATGCGGGTGGTGGTGTTAACACAGCCTCTCCCGGTGCTGACCGATACCGTATCTCACTTGTTTTAACAACAAAAGCAGACATTACAACAGAGTCGTTTGTCTTCATTGGACGTGTCGAAAACTCTAAGATCACGGATGGAATTGAGCCAACGGACGGCTTCAATAAGATCGAAGACCTTTTGGCGCTTCGTACCAATGAGGAGAGTGGTGATTACATTGTTAACCCATTCACCCTAACAGCCGATTCAGCAGATGTTGACAATCTAGCCATCACTATTTCAGCAGGTCTGGCGTATGTAAATGGTTATCGAGTTGAGAACCCCAGCGCCATCGAGTTGATTGTTCCGCGTTCTACTGGCACAGAGAGTGTTGAGAACGACGTGGTGCCCGTAATCTATGGCAACTACATCCTTGTTGAGCAGGGCGGGTCTAACGATCTACCGACCTTAAACTACGAAGAACTCAACATCTATGATGACGGTACTTCAGGTCAAGGCACTGTCGTAGGCACCTGTCGTGTTCGTGGTATCGAGCCAAGCGGAGACGACTTTAAGGTCTACCTGTTCGACATCAACATGAATGCGGGTAAGTCGTTTGAGGTTGATGCCGCCGCCATCGGGGATAGCACCTCTAACCAACAGCGTTTCATTGCTTCGATTGCATCGCCAGCATCGAGTCGCTTCACCCTATTTGATGCAACCGATAACGATCTGTTGTTCCCCACTGGACGACCCAGACCTGAGTCAATCACTGACATCATCTTGGTTCGACAAGCGTCTGTCACTACTAGTTCAAGTGGTACGGACATTGTTATGCCTACATTGTCGGGTGCGACCTATGCTGATACGTCACTTTGGATCATCGAGAATGTGACCGATGGAACAGCTTCGTTTGTGCCCACAACAGTTACGGGTACAGGCACAGCTAACGCCACCGTTACAGACGCTTCTATTGTCACAGGTAAGACCTATCGCATCTGTTACTACGAGCAAGTCACTACGCCAACCATCGCCACTAAGTCTAAGTCGTCCTTATTGACGTCCACTATCACTGGCGTGGCGGGTGTATACGACTTTGAAGTGCCCGACGTATTCCTGATCGAATCGATTCAAGACACCGATGTAAATGGTGCCGATGTAAGTGAGCGATTCGTTTTGGACGACGGTCAACGCGATAACTTCTATGCAGACAGCCGTTTGCTACTCAAGGAAGGCGAGACTGCACCGACTGACATCTATGTGACCTACTACAAGTTTGATCACGGAGCGGGTGACTTCTATGCACCTGAGTCGTATGACGTTCCTTATGCTGACATTCCTACCCACGTACTTGCGGATGGAACTGAGATCAGCCTAAGAGATTACTTGGACTTCCGTCCAGACAAGAATGATGGCACATACTCCAACATTCACTTGTTGCCACGTCAGGGCACCTCGATCACAGCAGACATCAACTATTACTTGCCTCGTGCGGATAAGATTCTGGCCACCCAAGAAGGTGACATCCAGCTTCTTTTGGGTCAGCAGAGTAAAGATCCCCAGTTGAAGAAGACACCTGACAACTCACTTGAGTTGTATCAGCTTCTCATGAACCCCAACACGGCCAATGAAGAGGACATTCAGGTACGAGCGATTGAGCACAAGCTCTACACCATGAAGGACATCGCCAAGCTCGATAACAAGCTGGAAGACCTCAAGCAATTCACTGAGCTAAACATCGCTGAGTTGAGAGCACTTCATGAGCCAGCCTTAGATTCAGACGGTGTTGCTCGTGCTGAGTCAGGCGTTGTGGTTGACGATGCTTCTGATCAGACAGGATCTGACACTAACAACGATGATTACCACGCGTCGATTGATCCCGAAAACAATCTGGTTCGACCTGAGGCAGATGAGAACAACGTTCGCTTGGTTTACGAGAACACCCTTTCTACAGGCACTATTAAGAAAGGCGACAACATCTACCTCAACTACACTGAGGCAACATGGCAGGATCAAGATCTGGCCAGCCGATCAGTCAACATCAACCCATTTGGATTGGTGGACAATGTCGGTACGATCAAGATGTCGCCCTCTTCGGATGAGTGGAAAGAGACTCGCGAAGATGCAGTCAAGGCGCTTGAGGGCACTAACAGGTTGGCTCGACGTCAAGCATTCCTATGGAATAGCTGGCAGTGGAACTGGAAAGGACGATCTGACGAAGATCTGTGGCAGTCTACCGAACAACTAAGTTCAGACCCACGTGTACGTCGTCGTCTTGCTCTTGCGGCTGGTGCAGAGGTTTACTCACAGACTGGTCGAAGAAACACCCTTGGCTATGTTCGACGCGTTATCCAGTCAGACACATTACGTGAGCGAGTGGGCAACCGCATCATTGACCTTGCTTTGATCCCATGGATTCGAAGCCGTAAGGTTTTCTTTAAGGCACAGGGTCTCAAGCCCAACACTAAGTTCACTCCATTCTTTGATGGTCAGAACGTAGCAAGTTGGTGTCGAGAAGAGACTACATTTGTCCAATGGGCTGACCGTACTGACGACATTGGTAACAAGTTTACCTATTCGGCTTTGGCGGCGCACCCTGACGGAACCAGTGAACTCACATCGGATGATAAAGGTGAGATCATTGGATCATTCTTTATCCCCAACATTCGACCTGTCTACTACATCACGGTACGAGGCAAGCGTAGAAAGATCCGCAACAACTACATCCGATTCCGTGCAGGTATCCGTGAGTTCAAGTTGTTAGATATCAACGTGAACGATTGGGCATCCGCAGACAGCAAGGCATTTACCTACTATGCCTCTAAGGGATCGTTGTGGCACAAGTGGAATAACATCCTTAACACCCGACCCTTTGCCTATCGTTGGCCATTGGGCGTTGGTATGGGTAGATTCCCCGCGATCTTTAATCCTAAGGAACTGCGTCAAGATCTTGACGCTATTGCCGCAAACTCAGTCAATATCTTCCAGCCACAACTTGCAGGTCGATATGGACCCAACACGCCATTCCTCAATGGAGCGGCATTGGCGGGGCTGGATGCCAGTGGTGAGATGTCGCAGGTATTGAGCGACTATGTGAACGTCAACAACAATCAATTTGCTGGCACACAGATTCGACCATTATCTCTTCCCCAGAACCCAATGGCTCAAGAGTTCTATGTGGACAACCAGTTTGGTCTGACTTTGACCAAGGTATCGCTCTTCTTCCGAACGAAGCCGACCGATAACCAGATCCCTGTATCGATCCACATCCGTCCAATCATTGACGGTAAGCCATCGAACAATGAGATCGTTCCTGACTCTCATGTGTATCTTGCCGCCGCAGATGTTGATGCGATCGGTCTTGATCCCACACTATCGACTGTTCAAGGACGACCCACAGAGTTTACCTTTGATGAGCCAGTCTTCCTTCAACCGTGGACTAGCTATGCGATTGTGGTCACATCGAGATCAACTGACTACACGTTGTTCTCAGCTAAGACTCAAGAAGAAGTGCTCAAGTCAGACGTTCGACGTGTTAGTACACAGCCGGGTCAGAAGGCGCTTTACCTACCTCAAAACGGTGTCTATTGGCAGGAAGCCAAAGATCAAAGCCTCATGATGAAGCTAGACCGTGCGGTATTTGATGTGGGCGGTGGTTCGGCCATTCTCCATAACGCTCCGATTCCTGCGACTCAGTTGGACACTAATCCTGTTCGTCTGACCAATGGATCTGGCAACGTCTATGTGAAGTGTCGTAACCATGGTTTAGCAATAGGTGATACCGTTCAGCTTGATGAGTGTGAGGACATCGCAAACATCGTAGCGTCCACTTCACTTAATGACATCAACCACACCGTAACGGCAGTTGATATCAACGGCTTCCAGTTTGTTCTACCTTTGGGCGCTACGGCTAACGAAGATGTGTCAGGTGGTGGTGAGCAGGTATTGGCACAGCGTAACATCATGTTTGATCACGCTGATCCTAACGTCGAGACCATTATCCCCAACTTCACGTCGGTAGATGTATCGGCCAAGTTCACCACAGGTATCTACGTATCAGGCAATGCCGCCAACCGATTCAAGCCTAATGGTGAGTCGGGGCTTATGTCAGATGCGGCATACCAGAAGATCACTCCCGACCAGAACATCGAGTTTGAGAAGCCACGTGGCATCTACAACCCCGATGTGACAGACGTAACGAGTGGATTGGGTACGGGTACAGCCGATAGGACTCACTCTTGCTACTTCAAGGTGGACTTCAAGTCATCCAATGACTATGTGTCGCCTGTCCTTGATATGCAACGAGCTTCCTTGACCATCATCGGCCAAATCCTTGATGACGGAACCAATCAGGTCTACACCGTTGATGAGACAGAGCCTAGTGGTGGTACGACAGGATCAAGGCACATCACCACGCCTGTGACCTTGGCAGAAGCCGCAGTGGGTATTCAGATTGGTACAGAAGTTAACCTACCGCCAGACGCGACCATTGATGTTTATTATCGTACCACTGGTCCTGATCAGAATATTGGGGATGAGTCTTGGGTTTACGTACCACCTGAGAACACCATTCCTAATACAGATCGAGGTGTCTACACACGAGCACAATGGCTTGCAGGCGGTAAGAACGGTACGTTGAACCCCTTCCAACAGGTACAGACCAAGTTTGTATTCAAAGGAGTGGATCAACCACCGTCAATGAAGGCGATTGCTACTAAGTTCCTCGCCACATGATGGAAGTAAAGGGGCACCCCAATTTGGTTCGGTGCCCCGATTCCAACGCTATCCTGAACACAAATCGGGCTGAAATCGAGAGAATTCGGCAGGCTAAGGTTCAGCGTCAGAAAGAGCGGGACGAAAAAAGAGAGCTAATTAATCGCATCGAATCCTTGGAAACCAGCCTCACAGAGATAAACACGGCATTACAGATCCTTATAAATAGAGTCTAACCAAGCAAAAGTGTCGGATTCGATGTCTCTTCCACGCCCGTTTAGATTTACCAGCGCGTTAGCCAACGATGGTGCGATAAAAGAATTCCTTTTATCAGAGCAAGACTATCTGGCATATCGTGCGGGTCGCTATCTGAGCCAGATAGTTAAGACTGAGTCTTCCGCTCTGACAGATAATCTGAACAGCGGAACGGTTGGCGTGGGCACTTACGTTGATACCTATTACGACACCGAATTGCCGTCGGACGAACCAAGACAGTATGTCCGCAATTATCAAGCAAACGTATTTTCTGACCCTTCGACTGGAGAGCACACAGGTGATTTCTATCTACCTGTCACACTGCCATCGATTGCTTTTGTGGGCGATACCGTCCGTGTTATCACCACCGCCAACGTACAGAGTCCTGATACAGGCTTTGAAGAAGTAAACATCACCCTAACGTTTGGGGGAGATGGATCTCAATACACCATGACTGAGGTGTCGGGTAATCCCCAAACAACCTCAATCATTGGAAACAATGTGTCGTGGGAGGACTTTACACCTCCGTCTTTGGGTGGCAACTATGTGGCTACCCACGCCTTTACCTTAGATGCTGTGGGCTATCTGCCTGTCACGATTGATGTCTCATCAACTGACGTGGACAACCCCAATAATACGGCGTCAGCCCAGTTCACATCGTTCATTCGTATCGAAGAGGCCAATGCGTTTGGTACTCGAACCATCGAGACACCACTCTACCAACAGACTGCACCGATCGTAGAAGACGGACCCAACAAGCGTAACCCTGTTTTCTTTGACAAGCGTCGAAACGCCGTCAAGGAGATGAATGAGCGTGAGCTAGACAATGTCTGTCAGTCCATCATCTCTAACATCATGCAGAATGAGAGGGCAGGTACTTTCCGCTTGTCATCCGATAAGCCTAGTGACGATTGGGTCAATTTCTTACCCAACATCTTCATTGATACACGAGCGGATGGCACCTCGATTGGATACAGCATTTGGTTGAGACAGACCGAAGTAGCTCCGACGGTCAATCGTACCCTGACCGTATTCCGAAATGAGGATGGAGCCTTTGCGGGTCTCCAAGAGATGAACGATCCAGAGATCGAATTCACCTTCGGTGAGCGATCCAAGCGTGTCATCATGGAGTCGGGTATTGGTCGTTACCAGTTACGCTCATCTGATCAAGGCGCACCTACTGACACAGGTACGTGGGTTGCTCGCGGATCAGCATTAGACACACGTCTCACTTACACCGAAGAAGCTGGCTACACCAGTCAACAAGCTATCCCGCCCTCTGGTGGTGATGAGCTAGAAGGTTACACAGCAACCTATGTTCCCAACTATGGCGCGATTTACACCGCGACGTATGAGACGGACTACGTTGGCACCTTCACGTCTGCCTATACCTCTGCCTACGAACAGACCTATGAGGGCAATTACGAAGGGGAGTTTGTTCGCTCATATACAGCAGAATATGTAACACAGTACATATCTGCGTATACATCTGAGTACGTATCCATTCGTGAAATCAACTATGTCTCTTCTTATCAAGGGATGATTGACGTTGAGTTTTATGACGCCGCCTATTCGGGTGGATTGGTTTCAGAACAATACACAGGTCTCTTTTACGAAGGTATCGTCTACGTCAGTGCGTATGAGTCTCTCTATGAGTCAATCTATGTGGGCGACTTTACAGGTTCTTACACAGGCTCCTACGATGGAACTGTGGCGGCGCAATATGAGGTGGAATACACAGGCCAGTACA
>Ga0181400_1001077_pt1 | contig 11485 bp, 11 predicted proteins | sample 23SPOviralmetaG_FD_130129 | JGI IMG/M metagenome (GOLD analysis project Ga0181400, IMG submission 130129) | Marine viral communities from the oligotrophic San Pedro Time Series (SPOT) site, San Pedro Channel, CA, USA - 23 SPOT_SRF_2011-06-22 | ecosystem: Environmental > Aquatic > Marine > Strait...
CCTACAGAGTCATATCAAACTGATGCTGAGTATTATCTACCACGTATTGATAAAGTCGTTATATCAGAAAAAGGTAAGATTGAGGTTGTTGAAGGTTCTTCGGGATTAGATCCTAGACCTCCTATTGCCCCTGTTACAGTCATGGAACTGGGCAACATTTCTATACCTCCATACCCATCGCTGTCACCATATGTCGGTCGTATTAATGACCGCAAAGATTTATCTTGCCACATTAGTCTGAAGCAAAATAAACGTTATACGATGGCTGATATTGGTGCGATCGAAAAACGTATTAATAGACTTGAATACTATACTTCATTGAACATGTTGGAGAAAGATACTGAGAGTTTGAAAATTACAGACTCTTCTGGTAATGACAGGTTTAAGAATGGTATCTTTATTAACAACTTTGCTGACCACAATTTCAGTAATCTTAGAGACCCAGATTTTAATGCCGCTGTCGATACTAAGCGTCAAGAGTTGACAACAAACTTCTTTGAAGAAGGTGTTGATGTTATATTTGATAGCACAAACTCAACAGGTGTTCAAAAAACTGGTAACTTGTTGACACTTCCTTATACGTTATTTGATAACCAAAGAAACATCAACGCTTCTAAATCAAGAAACTGTATTGGTGCGCTCTTGTTTACCTACATCGGCGACCTAGAGCTTTATCCACAATCCGATAACTTTGTCAACCTCGAAGATGGCGGCGATACTGTTGTTGAAGATAACACGCTGGCTACAGCACTAGAAAATTTTGCTGGTAATTTGAACAATGCTGGTATCGTAAATGGCATCGAAACGACCATGGCAGGTAGTCCTGTCAGTGACCCACAAGTAGTATCTTTCAACGATGGTGATAGATTCTTTGACATGGGTGGTATGCGTGGTCGAGTGCGGTTTACAGGTGGTGTTCAGTTTAATGCAGGGTTCAACCAAGTTGTTGACACACAAGACTTACAACAATCTGTTGATACGCTAACTATCAATTCTACAGCTAGTAATACTGTAACGCAAAACTTTGGTGACCGAGTTATAGATATTGGTTTCTCTCCATTTATGAGAAGCCAAAACGTAACTTTCAGAGCTACCAGACTCAAGCCTAATACTAGAGTTTATGCATATTTTGATGGCGACTCTGTTGCTGAACACTGTCGTCCTTTAACTTATGCAACATTCGAAGCTGCTTTGGCTGCTGGTGTAGATAACTTCTGGTCTGACTTCAACGAAACAACAAATGACTATGGTGATGCTCTTGTCACTGATAGTGATGGACGTCTCGCAGCTCAGTTCCGCATCCCTGAGTCAACTTTCCGTATCGGTGAGAAAATTCTCAGGCTTACAGATGATAGTCTGAACCGTGATGACTTTACGACATCATCTTGTAGTTCAACCTTTACATCGTTTGGATTAGATGCTGTTTCGGGTGGTGTTATTACTTCTACACAGGTTCCATCTTTCGCAACTGATTCGCTTGATGGGGATCCACAAACTGTTGCTAATTTGGTTACAGATACTCGTATCGAAGATGTAACCACTAATGTTAATGTTGACTTTAATGCCACGACTTATGATCCAGTAGCTCAAACATTCTTGATAGATAGAGAAGATGGTATGTTTGTTCCTGCCGTTGATTTGTATTTCCGTCAAAAATCATCAACTCAGGGCATTACAATTCAAATCCGTGAAGTTGTGAATGGATATCCAGGATCTAGGATTGTTCCTTACGGTAGCAAATATCTTGAGCCAGCTGACGTTAGTGTTTCAACCGAAGCAAGTGACGGCACAGTTACTTTCGCTGCAACCAGAGTAACATTCGATTCACCTATGTATCTGGAAGGCGGTCGTGAATATTGTATTGTAACGCTTCCTGCTGCCAACAACCCTGACTATGAAGTGTGGGTATCTGAGCTTGGTAAAAACAGAGTCGGCACAACAGAACGTATTGTTGCTGAAGATGTATCTTCTGGTATCTTGTTTATTTCAGCTAACAACAGAACGTGGAATGCCTTCCAAGCGGAAGACTTGATGCATACGATTTATCGTTGTGACTTTAACACCACAACTGATGGTGTTGCCAAATTTACGAATGGTCCAGCTGATTATCTAAAAGTTACAGACTTCACAGCAGGTGTATTCAACGCTGGTGATAATCTACACGGATTCGATATTACTGTTGACACTGGTGGATCAGGTCACGCTGTCGATGATATTGTTACTTTAGCAGGATTCGGCAACGGCACAGGTCTCAAATTGAAAGTTACATCTGTCAGTTCAGGTGCTATAACAGGCTTTACAATTAATGATATGGGTCAAAACTTTACAGCTGATGGTGTAGACGTAGCACAATCAGCAACTACAGGTTCAGGGACAGGTGCTGTATTTGACATCACAACCAAGACTGGTGTAGTTGAAAGATACTCTAACTTGTTTGATGTAGCCCGTGTAAAACTTACAAAATCAGATTTTAATGCTTCTGAAAATATTTCTAACGGGGCTACAGATGCTGTCGTAAGTTCCATTGAAAATAAAATATTCAATACTCTGCAACTTAACTTCGGTGAGATTGTATTACCACAGACAACCATCGCACACTCTTATGCTGGAACAGACTCCCAAGGTGTTTCATCGAAAGGAACTGTGAACCGTAAGATTACTAAGGGTGAGAGACAAGTTACAACTAAAGAATATGCTGTCTATTCGCGCTCTAACGAAGTTGATAATCTGAGTAGTCAAAAATCATTCAATTCAACAGCAACAATGACAACAACATCGGCTGACTTATCCCCAGTTATTGACCTTTCTCGTTGTGGTTATATCACAACCAAGAATAATGTCAATAATGATTCTACTAATGAAGACAGTAATAAAGATGGTAACGCTCTGTCTAAGTATGTCTCTAAAATTATTAGACTTGCTGACGGACAGGATGCTGAAGACTTGAGAGTATTCCTAGACCAATTGACACCAGTAGGATCTAGTGTCAAAGTTTATGGTAAGTTCCTTTCATCTGATGATGATGCTGACTTCCGCGAAGAACTAGATTGGTTCGAGTTATCAGAAGTATCCGCTCCTGACAATGGTGGTTTATCTTCCACTCAATTCGTAGAATATGAATATCAGGTCGGCACTGCTAATCTGAATGGCGATGATATTCTTGAATACACAACCAAGCGTGTTAATGCGACAACGATTAGTGCTGGTGGCTCTGGTTATACTACAGCCCCTACAGTAACTTTCTCGGGTGGAACAGCTACTCGACAAGCTAAAGGTATCGCTGTTTTAAATAGTGGTGCTGTTGCTTCGATAATCATCACGGATCCTGGAAGATATTCTACCAGTTCCGCCAATCCTACAATTACCATTTCTGGGGGCGGTGGTTCGGGTGCGACGGCTACAGCAACACTTGGCACAGCAACCTACACTACTTTTAAAGAGTTTGCTGTCAAGATTGTAATGCTTTCAAGTAATACATCTAATGTTCCAAAACTTAAAAAACTTAGAGCTATCGCACTGCAGGTATAAAAATGAGTGAATATTTTACTGATAAATATACAAGAGACAACGAGACTAATGCTCTATTGAGCACTGATCATTCTGGATTAGCTGCCTATAAGTCGAAGAAAAAACAATCATTGAAGATAGATGAAGTTTGTAATGATATAAATAGTCTAAAGGAAGACTTAGCTGAGATTAAATCGGCTTTACAAGTAATATTAAAAAAATAGGTAAGAAACATGTCAACACTTACAACAAGATCTGGTAAAGGGTCGCCATTAACAAATACTGAGGTGGATACTAACTTCACCAACCTCAATACTGATAAGTTTGAGAGCGGGGATGATGTCACAGTTGATGATATCACGGTATCTGGTCGATTTATCGTTGGTGTTGACGCTTCTGTTACTGCTGCAGGCACAACCCAAGGTGGTGCTACAGCTCTCTCAAAAACCTATAACATCGTAAACACTGCATCAACTAACCAAGGTGTTAAATTGCCTGACGCATCGGCTGGCACTAGGGTAACTGTTTTCAACTCGACTTCTAATACGATTAAAGTTTGGCCATATTCAGGCGAATCAATTAACGATTTGTCGACTAACGCTGCTCTTGAACTCGGTTCAGAAAAGGGTCGCGACTTCGTTGCTATTTCAGCCACACAATGGCAGTCAACTGATGAAGGCGACGCTGTAGTTGCTACGACTATCGATGCGTCAGGACTGGCTTCACTCGATGGTGGTATAGATGTGGATGGCGCATTTACTGTTGCGAATACATCTGGTAATATTGATACATCTGGCACACTGACTGTCGACGGTTTGTCATCGCTCGATGGTGGTATCGATGTTAATGGCTCGAACTTTGCTGTTACAACAGCAGGTGGTATTGTCGGTTCAAGTATCAGTATTTCTGGCACAACAACATTATCAGGCGATCTGAAGTATGGTTTAACTAGCACTGTTACTGCTGCAGGCACAACACAAGGTGGTGCTACTGCATTAACTGAATCTCATAATATTATCACAGCTGGTTCAGCAGGAAATGGCGTTAAACTTCCAACAGCGGTTGCTGGGCTGAAGGTTGAGATCTATAATGCGACTGGTAATAGAATCCAAGTATATCCTAATACTTCTGATACAATCGATGGCGGTTCAGCGAATGCGAATAAACCACTTGCTGGCAATTGCTCTATGGTTCTTATTTGCAAAGACGCTACTAATTGGCAAATTCACAGACCTATAGCAATTAGAGACAGTAGCGGCACACTGTTAAATTAATTTGAGGATTTTACAACATGGCTCTTAAAGTTTTAGGTGTTCGGGCAACCGATGATGTTTTTCAATTTGGTGGCTCGGGTCAATATAAGAGAACTGCTAATCTTTGGGATATGGGTGACGCTGACCTTTGGGTTTGGACGGGCTCAGTTATATCTAAAAAGTTTTCTAGTGTAGAGGGCAGGGGATCACTCAAAGTAACAACAGATGGTGTGGCTACTGACCACACAAGCATCGGAACATTCGTTGATACTGAGCATAACTCTGAGGTGGGCGACCATCCCATCGATCCAGCCAATGTTAGCACTGTAAACACCTACACTTTCCAGATGAATACAGCATCTATAACTGACAATAAAACAGTTAGACCTTTGGTTTATGACACAGCCACCGACGAAATCAGAGAAACGACTGATGCAGAATTAGATAGTGAAATAATTGATGTCTTAAGAAATCGCTGGTATAGTCAAACATATATGATTGGCAAATACTGGCTCAAAGCAGGAACCGATGCGCCAGACGCTGCTGATGGCGCGGGATCGAACACATATACATCTAGATATACTATTGATGATACACAAACTGACGGAACTACACAAACTTATACTCTTTGGCAAGATACTTTATCGGCGGTGGAAAATCATACTGTCGGAACTGGTGGTCTTGGCAGACCTCTAGTAAAATTTAATTCTGATAAGGAAATCGTAGAATTAACTGTTGCTGAAACTGAATCGTTAGTAGATCGTTTCCGTTTATCAATTACTACAACTTCAATAGGTGGTTATCTCCTTCAAGACGCTGCTCCAACTGAAACTGGAACATGGCAGCAGAAGGGCGACACCATGACCGACCAGAGAAAAACCAACACTACAGTGACTTATACAGGCTCATATGATGGCACGTATTCGGGAACTTATGAGGGTGATTACTCTGGAGATTACGATGGTGATTATGAAGGCACATATGCCGCTGACTATGGTGGTTTCGCAGGGACATCATATACAGGAACATACACGGGAACATATACAGGAACCTACACTGGTTATTACACAGGTTCATATACTGGAACATATTCAGGTGACTATGACGGTGTGACACTACAATCAACTTCTTCCACTGTTTCTAGCAGAAAGTTATACGCAAGAGTCTTATAGAGTTGGCTAAATACTAATACATTATTTTATATTATGGAGTCTATATAATGTCCGAGGAAACTCTCCCAAAATACAAAGATCCTATTTGGCAGGATAAAGAAAACCGCCATATTGTCTGTCGCATATTACAACCAAATGATGTTTATGCCCTATCGCATGTTATCGTTGGTCCAGAATCAGAAGGCAATAAAAACGCCGATTATGATGCGTTGATGGAAATGTATGGCGAAGAAGAAATAGATCGCCGCACAAAAGACCATAAAGAAGAACAGCTTCGTAAGAAAGAAATCGATGCTGAAAGAAAAGTGGCAGCGCAAGCCAGAAAACGGCAAGAAGTTTTATTTAATATGAAACTTGAGGCATTTGAGATTGAAGAAATTAAAAACTCTACTAATAGAGATCTCAAGAAGCGTCTTCGCAAAGCTAAATCTGTCATTGAAGTCCAAGCATTTGCTACATTATTGATCCAAGACGCCCTCAATAATGCAGAGTAATGGCTACCTATTAGTCGCCTCTGTAAATAAAGCATATTACGACGCAGCACTTAGATGTGCTGAATCTCTCTTAGATTTTTATCCAGAAGCGAAAATAACTTTATTCACTCATGAAGAATGGGTTTGTGATTATGCTCACGAACTATTTGAGCATGTAATAACTGATGGTGTTCCGAATCATATCAGAGCTAAACTCTGGGCATTATCAAAGTCGCCTTATGATGTGACTTTATATCTCGATTGCGACACAGTGATACAACACGAAGACATTTCAGAAGTCTTTGATTTCTTGGGTGAGAACGATATTCTATTTACTAGAAACCGTCCTTACAATGCTAAGATTACAAAACTTTCTGAAACTGAAGAAATGATTTATCATTGTGGTTTGTTTCTCTACAACACTGCTACAACCAAACAACTCATGGATAGTTGGTATGAGTGGTATCTAGAGCAGCGAACACCTTCTTGGGATCCGACTCCATACCCTGAGAAGGTTCGCCCTTGGGATACATTTACTATGTGGAATCTCTTGACTAATGGTAACTTTGACGTTAAAGTAGGAGAGTTCCCAACACCTGATGCAAGGTGGAATTTTGTGAATGGATATTATGAAGATGAATTACAGGGAACTGATGTAGTAGTTTATCATTATACATTTCCTACAGGCGAAAGAGAAAACGGTGAGATTTATAGACCTAAATGATGAGATACTTGAGATATTGAATCGACACAGCGATTGGTTCTTTAGTCAAGATTTATCAGAACTTCATATTGATCAGAGAGGTCAATCTGATATAGAACATGCTCAATCATACGAATACCTAAAAGAAATGATGGCGAAACCTATGGGCAAAAAAGAGGGTGAGCATGCTGGTCCACCAGAAGTAGTCCGTAATTCTCATTTTGGTCCAGGAAGCAGAAATCCGCAAAAATATAAAGATGAATCGATACGCTTCAATGATGAATTGGTAAAGTTTCTAGGGGCGAGACAAAGTGCCGTGCATGTATATTATCCAGAAGATGGATACATGGGTTGGCATAACAACTGGGATGTTCCAGGATATAATATTCTTTTCAATTACAACACAGGCGACGGCTGGTTCCAGCACTGGGACGGCGAAATCATACACACATTACCAGACTGGCAAGGTTGGTCAGCGAAAGTGGGATATTACGGTGGGCAGGATGAACCCTTCTGGCATTGCGCTGGCGGCGGTCCAAGAATAACTTTAGGTTTTGTGATTCCTGATAAGGGAATGTGGGAAATGATGGTAGAGGATATTACTTAGAACCGATTACCATATATCGATCATACTTCTTTTGACCATCCCATGAGTAATAAGTTTGCTCAACTTCACCTTCATAAAATGTTTCATCTAAACCGATCTGCTCTTTCAGATCTTCAACTGAATTTACACAGTTGATACCATACATCTCTTCAATCACATTACTATTTTGACAAGCAAACAATGCCATCGGATTGCTAGTTTCTAACTCAGCAAGCGGATACATTTGTTCTGTGTTGATAGCGATTACAACGTCAGCATCTATTTTATTTAATTCTTCAAATGCAAATGGAATGTCAAGACAATGATGTTTCATCTTGATAAATTTTTCTTGCGAATAGTGTTTATGAAAAAGTTTGGATAAATCTAGTGACTCTTTATCAAGATCGACTAAATGAAATTCTCCAATATCTAAGTTCTCAGATAATAGAGGAACGAGTGGAATGCCGATCCATGAATTCAATATCAAGACTTTTAGTTTTTCTTGACGAGCGCAATTGTCTACATGATTGATTAGTTCTTCTACCAGCCAAGTGGCGGCTTCTACATGGTTTTTATCTAGACACTGACGAAAGTCAGTGAGTTTATGTATCGCTTTACGTTCGATAAACTGGAGTGCTTCACCCCAGTTTTTATAATTATTTAAGAAATTACTGTTTAGCATCTTTAATGATATCCACTGCAGCTTTTATAAAAAAGCCTTTTTCATAATCTTTAGGGTATTTATGGTGATATGCATGATAGCCCTCACCGAGTGTTAAAATATTTTGTAACCAGCTATCTTTTGGTTCACCATTGACGTGATTGTTCACTGTAATAATTTGTGAGAAAAAAGAATATGCAGTCGGTATAATAAACAGATAGAAGAACCATTCATACCCCAACAACAATGTCAATGTGGCATAAGCGAGTATGATAACGTGCTTATATGCATACAAGAACTGATGCCATTTTTGTGTCAACAATCTAGCTACTGTGTGTGTTGGTTCAACCCCATCTGTTCTATGAAAATAGAAAAACCAATTCCTAAAACCGATGTGTTTCGAACTATGCACGTCTTGTTCAGTATCTGAATGTTTATGGTGATGCCAATGAGTAAATGCCCATTCAGCTGGGCTTAACCAAGTCCCTAGCACAGTAAATACCGACAAAACCTTTTCTTTCATAGGCGACACTTTAAATGCTCTGTGTGTAAAATATCTATGAGCACTCACAGCAAATCCAATACCGCCAAATAGATAACTAACAATCGTTGCACTGATCAGACCATACAAATTGTGTTCGTGTGTAAACAAGAACCACAAAGCTGGGATCATCATAAATTGACCTAAAGTCATCAATGCTTGATTAAATTTTAATGTCATCTTCTTTACCCATTGAATCAAATAGACAGACATATGGCAGTCTTCTATACACGTGCTTCTCGGTATCTTGGGGGTAGATATACCCCTGATTGAAACTGTAAACCCAACCGAGTGGAAATATCTTCATCGGGATTACGTGTTTATCACATAAGAAATTATCAATTCCCCGATAGTGCCACATTATCTGCTGCTTATATTTAGTAAAATATTCCCATAGTTCTGCACCATCGAACGAATCATTCCACCTTAAAATACTGGAGTTGATGTCACTAAACTTATGGGGAACGTGTTTAGTTTCCTCGCGCATACGCTCAAGGTCGTGCCACCAAGTTTTTACAATACCGAGGCAGTTTTCTGGATTAAATTCTTCAAAGGCATCGATGTCATGTTGAATCAAGATATCAAGGTCAAAGAAAAGTTTTTCGCCTTCTTGCTCAACGAGGGGTGAAAACAAATACATCTTGTTCCACCATTTTTCCAAGTCGTTATCTTCTGGTATGAGTATGGGTTCGATGAAGTCAGCTAAACCATCAGGGTCGTCAGTGATGCAATACATCTTGCGATCTGCTTCTGGGAAGTCAGATGCAATGTCATATGCAATCTTATTGACATAATCAGAGCTATACTTATCGCCCCACTTTACTGTGTAAATATTCATAGATACAACCAATCTAATCCAAACTGTTTGACTTTACTGTAACCCAAATCAAACAGTATTTCTTCTCCATTACCTCGTTCTAGAGCAACGGCTGGGTGATGTTTCTTGAGAGTATGCAACATACCATTCAATGCATGCGGTTCATGACCTTCTATGTCTAGATGAATCAGATCTGGTTCTAATCCATAATCATCTAACCGAACCTGTTTAATATCGCCGTCATTAATTACACGTGTTGCTCCTGAGTTGATAGGATCTATCTTCAACCCTATCGTTCTTTCTCTCTCACCCAAAGCAGCTTCGAACATAGAGACATTATCTTCTGTGATATTGTTTTCTAGGCATAAGTAATTGTTCGGCTCTGGTTCGAAGGTGATTACATGTTGTGCATATTTTGCATATTGTGCTGTGTATAATCCACAGTTACCTCCTGCTTGAACAACTGTAAATACTCTGCCGATCTCGTTAAGTATATCTTCAGGTATGGTTGGGTGGTCAATTGTCAAATGTTTCCAGCAGTGATAATCAGCTATTGGCCAGAGCCATTCTCTACCCTCAAATACTCTTATCTCATTCATTGCCAATGCTCTAATAATCTAGGGTCTGCAAGTTCATCTTGTTTAGTTTTTCCACGAGAGCCATCTTCAAATGGTAGTAGGTCGACATTGAACACACAAAGTATACAATTGTCACGATATATGCCCACATTCAAATCATCTTCATCCCACGAGCGACCGCGATTGTAGGAATAAGCCATCCAGCTTGGGAAGTAGTCCCACAACTCACGCCATCTCCAACTATGATAGTTGTCTGTGCCATCTGTATATGTAAACCAAATTTTATCCTGATATTTTAATACATCCTCCCAGATAGGCTCACACTGGTCATCGCTCCATACCTGACAACTTCCGTTAGTAAATGCACCATGCGATACTTTGAAACGCCGAGTATTCATAGGTTGTGGATCCTGCCACCAAGAACGCATCTTAGTAGGTTGTTCCATATTATGTGTTATGATAGGAGTTAGATCGTTCTGAATTATAACGTCAAGATCTAGGAATACGAACCGACCAGTAGGTTTATCGTCGGCAAAATTATGGGTGTTAAAAACGAAAGTTTTTGGGCGATCCCAACAACGAGCCATTCCGTATTTAAAATCGTCCAACCCAAACCAATACTTAGGATGGATGTTCGGAATATCTGGAAAGGGGATAACCTTAATATCAGATTGAAGACCATCACTATCGTCAGTGTAACAATAGAAGTGGAAATCAAAATGGTCAGGGCAGTTTCGCCGAGCCATATTGCATAATCGATTGACAAAGTGTGGTCCATACTTTGTGCCCCATTTAGCACATACGAAATTTACACGCATCTTCCACACTTCTCTTTACAAATTTTCAAATGGTCTTTTTTGAGACGTTCATTATATGTTTCGAAGTCATCATTATACACTATGTCTTCCAATGAGAAAGACTTGGCGTTATTGTATTTAGGATTATATGAATAGTCTATCGGGTGAAATGGATATAATCTATTTTCTAACACATCCCTTGCAATATATGAGCAAGGGTAAACTTGTCCCTTTGCATTTACATATATGCTGTTATCGTTTCTTGCCTCACAATCAATAATCCAATTTTCTTCTTTTTCAGTGTTACGATATTCATATGTTTGTGTAAACTCTTTTACATTTTCCCTCGTTACATCCGCATCCTTCCTGATAAAGTCGGGTATATGTAGGATGTCAA
>Ga0181400_1001080_pt1 | contig 11476 bp, 12 predicted proteins | sample 23SPOviralmetaG_FD_130129 | JGI IMG/M metagenome (GOLD analysis project Ga0181400, IMG submission 130129) | Marine viral communities from the oligotrophic San Pedro Time Series (SPOT) site, San Pedro Channel, CA, USA - 23 SPOT_SRF_2011-06-22 | ecosystem: Environmental > Aquatic > Marine > Strait...
GGTTTCTGGTTCTATGCACTCCATAAAATTGCAAAGAGATTTGTTTCTGCATGATGGAAAAGGAAACCTATCTTGGTAATGCACAGGTCAAAAGAGACGGTGTAGAGCAGGGATGGACACCAGAAGACATTGAAGAATATAAAAAGTGTATGGTTGACCCTGTATACTTTGCAGAGAAATATGGTAAGGTCATTTCTCTTGACGAAGGATTAGTGCCGTTTGTCCTATACCCATATCAAAAAGAAATGTTTAAGCATTTTGAAGATAATAGATTTTCTATAGTATTAGCATGTAGACAGTCTGGTAAGTCAATTAGTTCGTGTATGTATATTCTTTGGTATGCATTATTTCATCCCACTAAAACTATTGCAGTTTTAGCAAACAAGGGTGCAACTGCTAGAGAAATGTTAGCTCGTATTACTCTAGCACTAGAAAACATCCCATTCTTTTTGCAACCCGGAACTAGAGCATTAAACAAAGGTTCTATTGAATTTTCTAACAATTCTAGAATTATTGCAGCTGCAACATCTGGATCATCTATTCGTGGTCTGTCCATTAACCTTTTGTTTCTAGATGAGTTTGCATTTGTAGAAGATGCTGCTACTTTCTATACTTCTACCTATCCTGTTGTAACTGCTGGTAAAAAGACTAAGGTAATTATTACCTCTACAGCTAATGGTGTAGGGAACCAATTCCATAAAATTTATGAGAGTGCTGTTCAAGGCACAAGTGAATACAAACCCTTCAGAGTGGACTGGTGGGACGTTCCGGGACGTGATAAGGAGTGGAAGAAGCAAACTATATCTAATACCTCAGAACTACAGTTTCAGCAAGAGTATGGAAATACTTTCTTTGGGACTGGTAATACTTTGATTAGTGGTGATGCATTACTTAATATGAAAGCATCTATGCCTATTGGCACTGAAGATAATATTAATATCTATGAGTATCCAAAGCAAGGACATGATTATATTATTGCAGTAGATGTATCTAAAGGAAGAAACCTAGACTATTCTACTTTCAATGTTATTGATATTTCTACCAGACCATTTAAACAAGTCTGCACATATAGAAGTAATAAGATTTCTCCCATCCTATTCCCAAACATTATTCATAAATGGGCATTAAAATATAATAATGCTTATGTATTAGTAGAATCTAATGATGCAGGTTCTGTAGTTGCTAATGGACTTTATTATGATATTGAATATGAGAACGTCCATGTAGAGTCTATGGTAAAGGCAAACTCTGTCGGTATTACTATGAACCGTAAAGTAAAAAGAATTGGATGCTCTAACCTTAAAGACTTAATTGAAGAAAATAGAATACATTTAGTAGATGCTAATACTATTGCAGAGTGTTCTACCTTTGAAGCAAAACGTGATTCCTATGAAGCTAGTGACGGGAACCATGATGATTTAATTATGAACCTAGTGTTGTTTGCATTTTATGTTGGCACTGACTTCTTTGCTGAGTTGACAGATGTTAAGATTAAAGAAATGTTATACCAGCAAAGAATTAAAGAAATTGAAGATGATATTACCCCTGTAGGGATTTTTGATGATGGTGCAGAAGAAGAAAAAGGTGAAGCAATTGGGGGTGATGTTTGGTACTCACAACCTACAGAAATGTTCTAAAATCAGATATTTATAAATAATATTATTGTTTTGAATATTCTTATCATGGGAAACTTATCATTAATTCACACGAAATAAAGGAAGACCGAAAATGGCTTTTTTCACGCCTTCACTGTCTCCAGCTGTAGTAACCCGTGAGATTGACCTCACAGGTATTGTCCCTAACGTAGCAACATCGACGGGTGTGTTCGTAGGTAACTTTCGCTGGGGTCCGGTTGAACAACCGACAGAAGTAGATAACGAAGCAAGACTTGTTTCTTTGTTTGCATCTCCTGACACAAATAACACAGTAGATTTTCATTCTGCTGCTTATTTTGCAAAATACTCCCAAGAACTTTTAGTTGTTAGGGAAGTAACATCCTCTGCTAAAAACGCATTTGTAGTAGATAGTGGTGCATCATACGACGATAGACTTCCACGTCTTATCAAGAATGGTGCAGATTGGGATAATACAATTACATCCGCAGATAGCGATGAACACTCATTTATTGCCAAGTATCCCGGTGCACTTGGTAACAGTATTCAGATTCAAATTTGCCCGTTTAGTGTAAACGACTCGGCATTCGCAGATTGGTCTGGTAACCTGAACTTAGAATTTGATGCTGCTCCTGACATGTCTCCATTTGCAGCAGACTTAATTAGCGCAGACTCTATTGGTGTTAGCAAAGTTCATGACGAAGTTCATGTTGCTATCATTGATAAAGAAGGTGCATTTAGTGGAACAGTAGGTGGTGTATTAGAAACATTCCCATTCCTGTCTCTTGCATCTAACGCAAAAAATCCAGATGGTTCTACAAACTACATTGCAGACGTAATTAATAATCAGTCTAGATATGTTTGGCTTGCTAATGCAAGTAATCTTGATTCTGCATTTAATACAGCAGGAGCAGGAACTGATCTTGTAGATTCCTTGAATGACTACTCTTTAGCTGGATCACAAGCAGTAGCAACATACAATCTTGCTGGTGGTGTTAACTCTGGTAATCTTGGCACTGCTGAGTTTGCAACAGGTTTTGACACAATCACAGATGTAGATGCATATCAGGCAGATTTCTTGATTGCTCCACACACTGCTGGTAGCACTGCTCAAGGTGTAACAGACCATGTTACTATCGTGAACAACATGACTAATATTGCTGCTGTAACTCGTAAAGATTGTGTAGTTGTAGCATCTCCACCAAAAGGTGTATTGACAGGTCTCGATCCTGTAGGTGATACTGTAGACTTTGCTAACAGACTTACAAATAGTTCTTATAGTTTCTTAGATAACAACTATATCAAAGTCTTTGACAAATATAACGATCAGTATATCACTATTCCGGCAGCAAGTTCTACTGCTGGTCTGATGGCCCAAAGTGACTTTACTACAGCACCTTGGTTCTCTCCTGCTGGTACAAGAAGAGGTATCTACTTTGGTGTAACTGATATCTTACATTCTCCTGATAAGGGTGAAAGAGATACACTCTACAGAGCTAATGTAAACCCAATTACTAACCTTCCCGGCACAGGTATTACCCTGTTTGGTGACAAGACTATGCTGCGTAGACCATCGGCATTTGACCGAATTAATGTTCGCAGACTGTTCCTGACACTGGAAAGAGCAATTGCCCGTGCTGCTAGACAGGTTCTCTTTGAGTTTAACGACGAATTCACCAGAGCAGAATTTGTGAATATCGTTGAACCTTTCTTGAGAGAAGTAAAAGGTCGCCGTGGCATCACTGATTTCAGAGTTGTTTGTGACGCAACAAATAACACACCTGAAATTGTAGATCGCAATGAATTCATTGCTACTATCTTCATTAAACCAGCACGTTCTATTAACTTCATTACTCTAAATTTTGTTGCTACTAGAACTGGTGTGGATTTTGAAGAAGTAGTTGGTCTGTCATTCTAACCGCTTAACTAAGGAGATATAAAAGATGGCTATTTTAGGAGTCGATGACTTCAAAGCAAAACTGAAAGGTGGCGGTGCTAGACCTAATCTATTCAAGGCAACGATCAACTTTCCCGGTTATGCAAACGGTAACGTAGAACTTACCTCTTTCATGTGTAGAGCTGCGCAATTGCCAGCTTCTGTAATGTCTGAAATTATAGTTCCCTTCAGAGGACGTGAACTTAAAATTGCAGGAGACAGAACGTTTGAAATCTGGTCCCCTACAATCATTAACGACACCGACTTTGCAGTAAGAGATGCAATGGAACGTTGGATGAACGGTATTAACGCTCACTCTGACAACAGTGGTCTTACTAACCCTGTATCCTATCAGGCAGACTTGATTGTGGAACAACTAGATAGAGATGGGTCTACACTTAAGACCTATAACTTTAGAGGTTGTTTCCCAACTAACGTTTCTCCAATTGATCTGTCTTACGATCCGGCAGCAGCAATTGAAGAGTTTACTGTAGACTTCCAAGTACAATACTGGGAATCTAACACAACATCCTAACAGGATGACTAAATAAGGGGGAGAGTAGAATCTCCCCCTATACTATTTTTCGGAGAGAAAAGTTTTGGCTGAAAGTGATACTAGTTTAAAGTTGTTTGGTTTTGAAATCAAACGACAGAAACAAAAAGATAAAGAAGCATTACCTTCTGTGGTTCCACCTATGGACCAAGATGGTTCTGGATATATTACTGCATCTGGAACTCACTATGGTTCCTTTGTAGACCTTAGTGGTGACCAAGCCAAAGATGATAAAGACTTAGTTAGAAAATATCGCACAGTTTCGATGCATCCTGAAGTAGATGCTGCTGTTGAAGATATTGTTAATGAAGTTATTTCAGGTGAGCAAGAAGTTGTAGAAATTAACTTAGACGAAGTAGACACTTCCGATTCTATTAAGAAACAAATCAAAGAAGAATTTGAGCATATTACAGGGATGTTAGATTTTAAAAACTATGCTCATGATATTTTCCGTAGATACTATGTTGATGGTAGAATGTATCACCATTTGGTCATTGATCCTAAAAGGCCACAAGAAGGTATTCAGGAAATACGACCTATTGATGCATTAAAAATTCGTAAAGTAAAAGAAATTAAAAAAGAAAAAGACCCTAATACGGGTATTGATCTGGTTAAAACTGTTAACGAGTATTTCCTATACTCTGAAAATAACCAGACAACATACTCTTCTACCATGAAGGGTGGAACTACTGTTAAGATTTCTCCTGATGCTATTAGTTATGTAACAAGTGGATTATTAGATCATTCCCGTAAGAAGGTTGTATCCTACTTACACAAAGCACTAAAGCCTATTAACCAGCTGCGTATGATGGAAGATGCTCTGGTTATCTACAGACTTGCCCGTGCACCTGAAAGACGTATCTTCTATGTTGACGTAGGTAACTTACCTAGAAACAAGGCAGAACAATACCTTAAAGACATTATGACCAGATACAGAAACAAGATGGTCTATGATGCTAATACAGGTGATATTAAGAATGATCAAAAGCATATGTCTATGCTGGAAGACTTCTGGTTGCCAAGACGTGAAGGTAATAGAGGGACAGAAATCTCTACACTTCCGGGTGGTGACAACTTAGGCCAGATTGATGATATTGTTTATTTTCAAAAGAACCTTTACAAATCTCTTAATGTACCTGTAGGTAGATTAGACCCCGAACAAGGTGGTGGTGGTATTCTTGGTAGAACTACTGAGATTACCAGAGATGAGTTTAAGTTCCAGAAATTTGTAGAAAGATTACGTCGCAGATTCTCTGAATTATTCGTTAATGTTCTTAAGAAGCAATTGATCCTGAAAGGAATTTGCACAGAAGAAGATTGGGAAGATTGGAAGAACGATATTGATATAGAGTATATTAGTGATAATTACTTTACAGAACTTAAAGATGCTGAGATTCTAAGAGAACGTGTAAATATGCTCAGAGACTTAGAACCTTATGTTGGGGTGTTTTATTCTAAAGAATGGACTCAGAAAAATGTTTTGATGTTATCAGATGATGACATTAATCAAATGTCCAAACAGATTGATAAAGAAAAGAAATCTGGTGAAATTCAAGAGCCAGAACCCGAAGAATAAATTATTATAAATAATATTGATAAATTTTTATTGAGGCAAACAAATGACTGAAATCGTTGATTTTTTAAATAATGTTACTACTAAGAATTTTGTTGAGGCAGAAAAGCAATTCTCTGAGTTGCTTAACGACAAACTTACGACTAGGTTGAATGACCAGAAGATTGAAGTAGCTTCCAAAGTTTTTAATAATGCTCCTGATAATGTTGCAACAGAAGCAGAAGCAGATGAAGACATTTAAAGAATTTAGTCTCAACATTGCCCCTAAAGGTCATAAGATTGTTAAGGTCTTAGACACTAAGGGTGGCGAAGTCATGATTACTAAGAAAGATAATACTTTCCATATCATGTATGATAATCAGACTGTTGACACTGAAGAGAACGAACGGGAGGCTATGAAGTCTGCCCGAAATTTTGGTCAAATGATGAGTAAGGGCAACCTCGGTGGAGCAAGCTCTTCTAAGTTAGGTGGCAAAAGAATTGGTCAAGGTGGAATTTTCAAATGAAACTGATTACAGAACATACAGAAAATGTTGAATACATTATCGAAGCCAAAGAAGGCGGCGGTAAGAATTATGTAATCGAAGGTATTTTTGCCCAAGCTGAACAAAAGAACCGAAATGGTAGAATTTATCCAAGAGCAATCTTGGAGAATGCAGTTTCTAAGTATGATACGGAACAGGTGCGCACACAACGTGCAGTAGGTGAGTTAAATCATCCAGCTGGTCCTATCATTAACTTAGATAAAGTATCCCATCGTATCACCGAACTCAAGTGGAACGGTAATGATGTGATGGGTAAAGCGCTTATCCTTGACACACCTAATGGACAGATTGTTAAAGGTCTCTTAGATGGTGGAGTTAAGCTAGGTGTTTCGACTCGTGGTATGGGAACTCTTGAGCAGAGAAATGGTGTGAACATGGTCGGTAAAGACTTTGTTCTTAGCACTGTAGACATCGTGCAAGACCCTTCTGCACCGTCAGCTTTCGTTGATGGGATCATGGAAGGTGTAGAGTGGATTTGGAACAATGGTGTTCTGGAAGCTCAAGAACTTGAAAAAATTGAGACTGAAATTAATAATGCTTCTAGGTCTGACCGTTCTGCGGTTGAGATTCGGGAGTTTAAAAATTTCCTCTCTAAGATTAATCTTTAATAGGAGATAGAAATGTCCGATCAAGAAATGTATGAAGACATTGAATCTGTTGAAGAGATTATTGAGGAAGAAACTTCCGAAGAATCTGTAGAAGCAGAAGAAGTGTCTGAAGCAAAAGATGGAGTAGAAACTCCAGCGGCTGCTATCGCTTCTGTTGGCGCTGCTGCTAAGGCAGTCAAAGGCAAAGCAAAAGTTCCCGGTGGTGAGGCTGTTAAGGCTCAACCAGCAGACAAAATGCCCGGAACAAAAGCAGGCATGATCAATGCTATGTATGGCGAAATGAGTAAGATGAAGAAGACTGATCTTCAGGCATCTTACGGTAAAATGATGAATGCCATGAAAATGAAAGAAGATGTAGACGCAGAAGATTTTGATACAGATGAAATTCATGAAAAAGTTGCAGCAGTAAATGTTGATGTAACTGCTGACATGAATGCTCTGGTAGAATCTGAAGCAACTCTCTCTGAGACCTTTAAAGACAAAGCAGCAGTTATCGTAGAAGCTGCCGTTAAGTCTAAGGTGTCTGAGGAAGTATCCCGCATCGAATCTGAACTTCAAGAAGAATTTGATGAAGAACTTAAAACCACCCGTGAGGAAATGGTAGAGCAGATTGATGGATACCTGAACTACGTTGTAGAAAAGTTCATGGAAGAAAACAAACTGGCTATCGAGTCTGGTCTGCGTGCAGAACTGGCAGAAGACTTCATGTCGGGTCTTAAGAACCTCTTTACAGAAGCATACGTTGACGTTCCTGAGTCTAAAGTTGATCTTGTAGATGAACTGCAAACTCAAGTTAACGATCTTGAAGAAAAACTTAACGAAACCACAGAACAATCTATCGGTATGTCTGGTGAACTGGAAGAACTCAAGCGTGATGCAATCATTCGTGAGCATTCCCGTGATCTTGCTGAGACACAGGTAGAGAAGTTGAAAACTCTAGCAGAAGATGTAGATTTTGAAGATGAAGAAACTTTCGCACAGAAAGTATCTACCATCAAAGAATCTTACTTCACAAAGAAGACTCCATCGGTTGTAGGTGAAGATGTAATTGAGGAAGTAGAAGAAGAAGAAGTTTCTGAATCTATGTCTCGTTACGTTACTGCAATCCAAAGAACTGCAAAACAATAATTTAGGAAGGTATACAGAAAATGCAAGCTCCTGTATCTTACGACAATCTCGTAAAAAAGTGGGCTCCAGTACTTAACGAAGAAAGCGCTGGACCTATTTCCGATCATTACCGCAAGCAAGTAACTGCGGCAATCCTTGAAAACCAAGAAAAAGCAATGCGTGAAGAAGCTGGTCAAGCTTCCTTTGGCATGCTTAATGAGTATGGAACTGACACTGGTAAAGTTGATAACTTTGATCCAGTATTGATTTCGCTCGTTCGTCGTGCTATGCCAAACCTGATCGCATACGATCTGTGTGGTGTACAGCCAATGACTGGTCCTACTGGTCTCATCTTTGCGATGAAGTCCAAGTACAAGACCACTAAGGGTGCTGTTACTGATTCTGATGAGGCTCTGCACTCTGAAGCTCAGACTGGTTTCTCTGGTGACTCTGCGTTTACGCAAGGCACTGATCCATCTGGTCTTGGTGACTCAGCATTTGCTGGTGACTCTGACATTGACAACAACCGTGCAACTGACATTTATGGTCAAGGTATCTCTACAGCAGATGCTGAAGCACTTGGTTCTACTGGTGCTGCTTTTGCAGAGATGGGTTTCACCATCGACAAGTCCACAGTAACTGCTAAGTCCCGTGCACTCAAAGCTGAGTACACAATGGAACTGGCACAAGACCTGAAAGCAATTCATGGTCTGGATGCTGAGACAGAACTCGCAAACATTCTGTCTGCTGAAATCCTTGCGGAAATTAACCGTGAAGTTATCAGAACCATTAACTCGCAAGCAAAGACTGGTGCGCAAGACGTAACTGGTGGAACTTCCTCTAAAGGTATCTTCGATCTTCAGACAGATGCTGATGGTCGTTGGTCGGTAGAGAAGTTCAAGGGACTTATCTTCCAGCTTGAGCGTGAAGCAAACCAGATTGCTAAGGACACAAGACGTGGCCGTGGTAACTTTGTTCTCTGTTCTTCTGATGTAGCATCTGCTTTTGCTGCTGCTGGTTACCTTGATTACACACCTGCACTGTCCAGCAACATGAATGTTGATGACACAGGCAACACTTTTGCTGGTGTACTTAACGGTAAGCACAGAGTATATATTGATCCATATGCAACCAATGATTACATTACCACTGGTTACAAAGGTTCCAACGCATACGACGCTGGTGTCTTCTACTGTCCATACGTTCCATTAACAATGGTTCGTGCGATTGGTGAGAACACCTTCCAGCCAAAGATTGGTTTCAAGACTCGTTACGGCATGGTATCTAACCCATTCGTTGGTGCTACACCAGCAAACGGTTTGGCTGCTGCTAAGTCTAACCAGTACTACCGTATCTTCCGTGTAGACAACATCTTGGCATAAGTCTAATATAACAATAATAATGTCAATATAAATACTAGGGTGGATCGAAAGGTCCACCCTTTTTTATTGGAGAACACAAATGGTAGAAACCTTAACTGCTAATAAAAATTACTTACAACCTACAGGGTTTAGAGTAATCATTGACAGAGAAAACTATCCTAACTTAGAATTCTTTGCACAATCTGTCAATCATCCAGACGTTTCGGTGACTGCTCCTAGTATGCCATATCCTCGTATTGGCAATATTAGTTTACCCGGTGATACTGTAGAATATTCTGAATTAAGTATCCAGTTTCTTTTAGATGAAGATATGACCTCATACCTTGAATTGTATAATTGGTTTGAGAGTATGGTAAACGAAGAGTTTGTTGGACCGGGTTCAAGGTCAGCTAGAAATGGTGCAAAGGTTCCTACACAGGCAGATATTTCTGTTGCTATTCTTTCTAGTCATAACAACCAAAATAAACGCATCCTATATAAAGGATGTAGTCCTACAAGTTTGAGTGGACTGCAACTTACATCTATTGCTACTTCTGTAGAATATTTAACTTTTGATGTAGGATTTACATTTACAGGCTTTGAATTTAAGGCATAGTGTGATATACTAACGTAAGTTAAACCTTACACCTATAGGACTTTATAATGAAACTAGACTTAAATGGCATTCTGGAAATGTGGAAAGAAGATTGTGAAATCTCTGAGTTTAAACTAGACGAAGCATCTAGACAAACTCCATCACTCCATGCAAAGTATTTGGAGATACGTTCTCTTACCAAACTGAGACTACAAGAAGTGGAACTTGATCAAAAGGTTCTGCTTAAGAGTAAATGGCGTTATTATAATGGTAAGATGCATGAAGATGAAATCAAAGAAACTGGATGGGAATTTGACCCCTTTGATGGAGTTAAGGTTCTCAAGGGAGACATGAATTATTTTTATGATGCAGACCTAGATATTCAAAAGTCTGAAAAGAAAATTGTCTACTATAAGACAGTGCTAGATACACTGGATGAAATAATTAATAACTTAAAATGGCGACACTCTACAATCAAGAATATGATTGAATGGCGCAGATTTGAAGCTGGGGGTTGATATGGCTTTATTCGTTGACGAAGATTTTATTTCACATGCTGGTAATAAACTAGGATGGAAGATTGAAATGGATGCACTCTATGTGACTGATTGGCGTTGTCTTGCCAAGATGATCCTAGAGTATGAGACACGTCCGTTTCGTAAAGCAGTAGGCATTCCCCGTGGTGGCAAACGTCTAGGTGATATTCTAAATGAATCTGCTACAGGCAATCCTGATGACCCTGTTCTGATTGTAGATGATGTATATACAACAGGAACAAGTTTCAGAGAATATATGATTGAACATTATCCTGATGATGAAACTATTTGTTGGGCAGTGTTTGCCCGTGACATAGTATCTGGTCCTATTAATGTTCTGTTCCAAATGCCGTCTACTATGCGAACTAACCTCAAATAATGACAGATTTGGTAGTTAGACAGAAAAACTATTCTGCACTAGAAATCCAGTGTGAACCGCATGTTTCAAATGAGTTGACAGATTACTTCTCATTTGAAACTCCGGGTTACAAATACATGCCAGCTTATAAGAGTGGTAAATGGGACGGTAAGACCAGACTATTTAATAACCGCAATAATGAACTGCCTGTTGGTCTCTGGGAATATCTGTCTGACTTTATCAAACCAAGAAACTATACATTAGAAGTAGAATATGATAATCAGTATGGCGCACCTGATACTAAATCATTAGTAGACCCTAAAGAAGTCTATGAGTTTATTCAGAAACTAAACTTACCTTTTGAAGTAAGAGACTATCAGTTTGATGCTATCTGTCAGGCACTAAGGTCAAAACGTGCTATTCTACTGTCTCCTACAGGTTCAGGTAAGTCTCTTATCATCTATGTTCTGATGATGTGGTATCTAGAACACTATAACAAACGTGTTCTTATTGTTGTTCCTACTACATCACTTGTTCAGCAGATGTTCTCTGACTTTGATAACTATGGTCTAGAAGCAGCAGAAGTTTGTCATAGAATCTATTCTGGTATGCCTAAGAATAATATTCCACAGAGAGTATTCATTTCTACATGGCAGTCAATCTATAAGTTACCTTCTACATGGTTTGAACA
>Ga0181400_1001081_pt1 | contig 11476 bp, 14 predicted proteins | sample 23SPOviralmetaG_FD_130129 | JGI IMG/M metagenome (GOLD analysis project Ga0181400, IMG submission 130129) | Marine viral communities from the oligotrophic San Pedro Time Series (SPOT) site, San Pedro Channel, CA, USA - 23 SPOT_SRF_2011-06-22 | ecosystem: Environmental > Aquatic > Marine > Strait...
AGGCCCTACAAACGGCACAGTTAGTTGGACACCGGTTGTGCCTGGTGTATACTATTATCAGTGTAGTGCGCATAGTAGCATGTTTGGTACAATAAGAGTGTTACCAAAAGTAGGCTGGCAGGACGACGACAGTATTACTACAAGTCCTAATAGAATACTTTATTCACCATTGTGGAAGAGTAGCGAAAATACGAGCATGAAAGGTTCTATTACTAGAACTTAATTTTCTTGACTGTATCTCCTAAATGTGTTATAATATAAATACACTACAGGAGCATTTATGGAAATTTTAATTGCAATTTTTCTAGGTATATTATGGAGTCAAGTTATTAGTCACTTTGGTGCAAGTATACTGCTGCATCGACATTATTGCCATAATCAATTTAAAGTACCTGTTTGGTTTGAATGGGCTGGTTTGTTCATGCTTTCGATAGCATATATTAAATCTCCGATTGGATGGATTGCAAGTCATCGTATGCATCATCACCATGCAGATACTGATAAAGATCCTCATAGTGCAAAACACATCGGTTTTTGGAAAGTATTACTTACTATTTGGGACATTCCAAGTATTTCTCCTAAGTATGCAAAAGACTTATTCAAAAATCCAAGATTAGTATTCTTTCATAAACACCACGTAAAAATATTGTTAGCACACAATGTTGTTAGTTTTATTATAAGTCCTTACTTTTGGGTAGCATATGCACTAGTACCTTTTATATTTGCAAAAATAGGATTTGGATTATTGAATACTGTAGGACATAAAGAAGAAGGCGGTGCAAATGTTCCTTGGCTTAACTTTTTTATTGCCGGTGAAGGTTATCACAAAAATCATCACGACAATTGGAAGCGTGTAAGATTGCACAAATACGATACAGGTGGATGGATTGCAGAAAGGTTATTTACAAAATGAAAAAATGGAAGAAAAGAAATGAACTGCCAGTGTTGGCAAAGCTAGATATTTCAATTGATATTGAAAAACTAAGAGAAGAATTAAAAACATTTGAAGCAGGCAAGACATGGGACGGACTCGGATACGACTATGCTTTTATGTGCGAAACACATACTAAACTTCCTAAGATGTTCTTTAACGAAGAAGAACTATCACAAGTAGACTGTATTACAGAACTAGATTGGGAGAAAGCAAGTTACCAACAACTAAGCCTTGTTGAGTTTGATGAGACTTACGACTTATCACAGCGCACTGAAAAATCAAATACAGCGTGGGATAAGCGCATTGCAAAAGGCAAGCCTGAAGCAGATGAACGCTGGTATCGCAAAATGAAAAACGATGTACCAGAATACATGAGAGAAGTTTACAACTTATTTCCTGGTGCTCATAGATCACGCTTTGCAAGACTAGCACCTAACAGTGATATCAAACCGCATATTGATTACGATACACAATATGGTATCCGTTTGCACATTGCAATTGATACTAACGAAAGTTGTTTCAACGGCGGCTTTGATAAAGACGGCAACGAAATCAAATACCATATTCCAGCAGATGGTAGTGTGTGGTTTATCAATCCTGGCTACAAACACTATGCAGTTAACGAAGGCAATACGCCACGTAATCATTTAATCATTAGCATTGATAGTCAAGAAGTTTTAGAAAAGTATCTTAGCACAACTGTACATGATTAAGCCGTACTTGTGGTCAAAGTCTATGAATAGTGTAACAATAGTCTATTGGCATATTAAGAGTCTACAGCTAGGCATTGATCCTAATAAATTTACAAACATATTTGACCTAATAGAGCATCTTACTAATGTACAACCTACAAATCGAAACAATACATAGAGGCACAATAGAATTATCTTTTGATAATTTTGAAAAATTCGTATGGACTGCTGGGCATCAAATAGGCATACTTAGAGGATACATAGACGATACAGAAGAATACTGTGCTACTATAAGCAAAGATTACTCTAAACGTTTCCAAGAAAAAGAAGCACTAGGTGCATTTGAAAATCTTTCGCCAAGTAGTACTATAATTGACATAGGTAGCGGTGTAGGTATATTCGATATTGTACTTTACAAATATATCCAAGGTGGAAATTTTGTTTTACTTGACAAGGACGAGATAAACCATAATCATACTGTTGCACATTGGAGTGACGGTCATGGCTGGTATAATGACTGGAGTGTGTTTTACGATGTAGCAAAACACAGCAACGTAAACACAGATAATTTTCAACTTATAACTCCAGAAGATAATTGGCCAGATGCTGATCTTATATTGTCAAATTATAGTTACATGTGGCACTATCCTTTAGACACATACTGGGATAAAATACAACAGCAGGATGCAAGCCTGTGTTTTGACATACTAAACAGATCTGAAGACAATAAGTCTAAAATTAGCAAATACTTAAACAAAGAATGTAAATATACAGATAAGCCACAGGTTGCATTTCATTGGTTTAAGGATGATCTACAGCTAGAAGACGGAAGTCCTGGAAAAGTGTGTTACTGGAGATAGAATGGAAGACTCTCACATAGAACTTATTGAACCACCATTTGATGAAAAAGAACTTCAATGTTGGACTTATTTAGATTGGGTTAATTGGGAAACAATAAGAGATAAAGTATTAAAGATATTAGAAGACTATGAACGGCTAACTAGCAGGCATGGCATAACAATTACTAGTAGACATTTACCAGATCTTTACGAAAGAATTGATAATGAAGTACCAGAGATAAAAGACTTTTTAAGATCAAAAGGCTGGGAAGACGGCTTTGCTGATTATGCCGTTGTAGTAATTGAACCAAATGGAGAGTTTCAAAAACACAGTGACGGTATTACAAAGGAATCTGGAAATTGTAGGATTTTAGTTCCTTTAAGCGGAACCGAAGGTTGCAGTACTATATTTTGGGAACCGGATCAGCCAGCTAAAAAGATCGTAGCTCTATCTACAGACGGTACCTCGATGCCGTTTTGGTCATACACACATGCTAACTGTTATGAAATTACAAGGTTTGAACTAGATAAACCTGTTCTTATGCATATCGCTCCATGTCACGAAGTAGAAAATCATACAACGGGTATGAGAATGAATTTATGGATTTCATTTAACAGCAAAGTAAATCTATTACCTGAAATACCTTATGTTGAAACACCGATAGCAAAAACAAAGATTTAATATTATTTGTTATTAGGATTTATAGATATCGTTTATATTAAATTCTTTTTTATTTCCTTCTAGCACAAAAAACTCTTGTTCTACACCATTAAGCATATATGTTCCTGCATATTTTAACTTGCGTATTAAGTTTATATCGCCAGTAGTAGGTATGCTAGTACCGCTTTTAAGGGCCCTACAAAGCGCCTGCAAGCGGGTTGTATGCGGATATATACTAATAAACACCCCGTTTAAATGATGCTGTGTGCTGTATTCAATCAAACGTTGTAAGTGTCCGAGATTCTGAAAAAGAATTGACGGGTATTGTTTGCTGTATGCCTTTAATCCAAAGTGATAGATGCCGCCTCGTAGCCAGTTATTGTATTGTTTGGCTCCTGATATATTTGTAATGTTTCCATCTTCTGCATAGTGTGCATCAATAAAATCAAAATCTGTAGTTTGCCATTTACTATTTGTAAATCTATATATGTCTTCTATTCTATGAGCACCATACGCAGTTAATACATTAACTATATTAGGATACGGAGTAGACATCATAACGTGTTTAGCATCGCCGCCGCACTCTTTGATAGCATTGATTCTAAATTTATAAAGGTCATCGTGATCTTTATTGTATATACGTTTTATGTTCATTGCAATATCTTTTTCAAATATTCTTTTCTTAGATCATGTCTGCGGTTAATACATTCCATTACAGTATCCGGATCATTTTGATACATATCTTTTACTTGATCCCTAGTGTAACCCAAGTTCATTATACGGTTATAATTTAAAAACATTGTCAAACTAAACTTTTTATCAGCATTAGTTGGATCTGCGTAAAATTTGTCAACTAATATGTCCGCTGTCTTTGCAGTAAGATGTTCACCTTTCCACATAAAGAACTTTTCTTCTCCGTATTCTAAGTTGAATTTTCCTGCATCTACTTCCATCTGGCTAACATTATTATATTGCCAACCACGTTTGCCTTTAATGAAACCCCACTTGATCATTTGCTCATCAGTAAAGTTAGGAGGATTAATTGCAGGATAAACTTGACTAATATACAATCGGTTAACACTTAGACCATGCAGTGGAACATCGGGCCTATGCAACCAATCAAATGTAGATTCTAAACTATCGACTGTTTCGTGCGGTAATCCTGCAATAAAGTTTGCACTAGTAAACACATCATCGCCCCATTCATCTTGCAAACGGAACAACGTTTCTTTTAATAGTTCTGGATCTGCACCTTTGCCGATTGCTTTACCAGCCTTTTGGTTAAACGTTTCAATACCAAAGTTAGCACTACTCAATCCCATTTCGTGCAACAGTGTAATCATACGTGGCTGTCTTGCAATAACATCTAATCTTAGATGGCAGCTTAGTCTAGGCTTAAAAGGAAGGTCTGTAAACACCTTGTGCAGAAATTCAATTTTGTGCATACTATCATTTACAGTATCATCTGCAACCATATATCCGGTGGTTCCAAAATTTTCGTAATTATATAAAAGTTCTTCACGTAACACATTTGGTGTTTTTGTAAAGTCGCCAAACTTTTTACCATTTAAGTTAAATGCACAAAACGAACATTTAAATATACACCCTCTTGCAGTTTCAATTTGCAAGTCTTCGCCCCACGTAATATGATCACTTTTATCCCAAGTTATTTTACAAGTGTTAAACTTGGTAAACTCGTACATTTTATCTGTAATAACTTTGCCAAGTTCTGTATCAATGTAAAGTAAATCTTCGCCATACTTGAGATGTTTAGAAACTGCTACTGCACTATTCTCACCCTGGCCTAGTATCCAGTAATCAATTGCAGGGAAATCTTTGTGTAGCGATTTATAGCCGCCACAAACCATTTTTGTTTTAGGATTTATCTCTTTGATACGATCGATAAAACTTATCATATCTTTGTCACTGTGCGGAAACAATGTTTGAAAAACATCATTCAACTGTTTTAAGCCACCCATCGGAGGAGTAAGCCATAACTTTAAATCTTGTTCTTTTGTTAGATGTTTTCCAAATAACGTACTAGCCATGCCTACCCAAAGAGTAGTGTTGTCAATATGCTTGTTAATAACTTTGAAAACTTCCTCTACAGTCATGTCTCCAAAGAATTCAATAATTTGTACTTCAAATCCGTTCAGTCGCAATTCAGTTGCAATACGGTATGGTCCGGCATATCTACTAAAACCTAGTGGACCATTACAATCATTGAATATAACTATTTCAGCCATTTGGAAACTTCTGAAAACGTATGGGCTTCATCTTGGAATGTGATACGAAATACAATACGATCATAAGGCCTTGCACTAACCCTATGCATAGATCTTACATCTATTAAAGCAGTGTCATAGTATACTTCTTCGTTTTCAAATTCAATTGGAGCAGGGTCGTCTGTAAGTATTACATTAATTGCACATACAGAACCTTCTTTATCAGCATGCCACGGTAAAGAACAATTCTTATTGATAACTAGGTAGTTTACAATATACTTGTCTGTAGTTATATTATAATGATCTAAAAAGTCTTTAGCAATTGATTCTGTTGTTTCATTACTAAACAACAGCCAAAAGCCGTTAAAGTCTGCTTCGCCAGTTGGGTCTTTTATTTCATACTTGGATTTAAATAATGTTTCTGCTTCTTTTAATAATATGTCTTTTGGAAAACTATATTTTAAATGTTTTATCATATATCTTATCTCTTATAGTTTTGAAGGTTGTAGTTTCTTCATAGAATACTATTCTAAACATAACACGCATGTCCGGACCGTTAACCACACGATGTTCGTTACGTATATTTAGTAGAGCAGTGTCGTATTGATACGATTTTTGTCTAAACTCAATTGGTGCAGTTCCGCCTGTAAGCAAACTGTTAACACAACAACTTGCAGGCTTGCCATCAGCATGCCAGGGCAATGTTTTATTAGGTTCTACTACTAAAAACTGTGTAATAAACTTGTCTTGTATATTATAGAAGTCTGCAAACTCTTGTGCAAATGCATTTAGTTTTGCATCAAAGTGCCGGGTTTCGTCAACTTTAAATCCATCAACTACATCTACATCAAACCATTCAAAATCTTTTGGTACAACATAATCTGTCATATCTGGATAACACTGATGAAAGTATTCCAGCAGCTTTTGTTTTGGAAACTGATATTTAATTTCTAATATATTCATTAACTAACTTTTCATGTGTAAGAGTTTTGAAACTAATGCGCATTAGTACACGCTCGTTACTATTGTTGTTAACACAATGTTCTTGCATTACATCTAATGCAGCACATTTATAATAAAAATTACCTTCTCTAAATGTAACAGGAGCAGGGTCTGGTGTCATTATTACATTTACACTACTACGACATACAGTAGCATCATCAATATGCCAACTTAATTTAAAGTCTTCGTCGACCCACATAAACTGTGCAAAAATATCATCCTTAATATTATAATGTTCGCAAAATCTTCTTGCTTCTTGCATTAGTGCAGACTTGGTATTGTACTCTTGTGTTCCATAAACTGCCATGCCTTTTAGTGTATTTGATCGTACTTTACCATCCTTAGAGAATTGATAGTCAGGCTGTGGACCAGATTTCATTTGATTGTATTCGTTCCACAATAAATCCATATTCCAGTCAAACTCGACTTCTTCTACAGGCTTGGGCCAGTTTGTTTCTTCAGGTGGATATACAGTTAGTGCAATCCTTGGGCGTGTCATGCCTTCTACATTGTGAAACGTTTGTACATCTAGCTTGTGCCAGCGTCCTGTTTCAATGTTTACCTTTTCAATTAGATTTTGATCGTCATCATAAAAACAAGTGTATACTTCATCTCCACCTGGATCAATTATATAATTCCAAGCAACTAATCTATTAGTATCTTTGTGTACCGGAAGACGTGGAGGATACATCACATGCAACCTAGTGTTTAGTTGCTTGCCTAATAGTTCGGTTCCTAAGTTTTGAATTTCTTCATAGGGTTTAAATATACCATAATAGCCGTTGTCGGGTACATGGTGTAGATTTTTACTTCTGTAAACAATATCGTAAACTTTATCAACATCCAATTCAACACTAGGTAGTCTATCTAAATATTCAACGTGCATTAAGAATCTCCATTATTTTATCATATGCACTTGCATCAAAGTTAAAAAAGAATGTAAACACATCATCTTCTAATGCTTCTGCATAATGTTTTTTTACTGTGTCAGCAAGATACATTTGTCCCGGTTTCCATTTAGGATTAGTATGATTGCTTCCGTCAAAGTATGTAAAGTTATAATCGTTTGGTTTATTAGTTCCCCATACTCTAAGATATACACATGGTATTTCAGTGTCATGATGTGGCTTAAAGTGACTGCCTTTTTTCCACCATAAAATAGCACTGCGAATCATATATGGTTTAATAGGTTCTAATTCATCAAAACAACTGAGATTCAAAATCTCTGTAGGCTTAGTATAATGATTATCAAAATAATCTGTGCCATATAGTTTGTTGTATTGGTCTTGCGGATAACAACAAGGATCTATTTCATCGTCGATGTTGCCTGTCATGTTAACAACACTGATGCCCTTACGAAACATATCGTTAAGATGATGCTCTCCCCAATCTCTAAATTTGGGCAAGTACGGTTGTATTTGTTTAGTGAACAAGTCAACATCAATCCTGTAGGGCAATTCTACAAAGTTAGAACTATATAGTTGGTCATACTTTTCTTGGTCAATCCATGATAAGTTTTTCATGATAATCTGATATCCATTTATTATTTCTTTCATATAATACATCGGGCATAGTTGCATCTTTTAACATAGTAAATGATTCTTTATGACTGTACCCTAAACTACGCATCCGTGGGTAACTCCAAAAATTTGTACTACCTTCAATTGCGCTATCATGTCCGCTATATTTTGCCGATGTTAAAACTTGTTTCCATCTTGTTGAAATTTCTTCACATTGATTGTAGTTTAATGTTCCGTGTTCCCAGTAATATGGACTAAACTGTATATTGCGTATTTCATACTTGTCGTTGTCTGTGTGATAATCTTTTTGATTGCCTGCTGTTGTTTCACTAGGTCTTACATAAAATACTTCAAACAATATCTTATCAATGACATTCTGTGTTTTTAGATATTGCAAAGTGTCTTCTAAACTTTCAGCAGTTTCTCCGGGAAGTCCTATAATGAAACTTCCTAGTACAAAAATGTCATCACCGTATTTTTTCTTGATCCACGACAATATGTTTTTAATTTTTTTAGGGTGCAATCCTTTGCCGCATAGTTTTGCCGCTGTGTGATTGAATGTTTCTATTCCTAAGAACATTCCTCTGCATCCTGACTCGTACATTAAATCCAACATTTCAGGAAACTTATCAAACATATCTGGACGCACGTATGCAATCCATTCAACATCAAATGACAAACTAGTAAAAACTTCGTGTACCATTTTTACTTTTTCCATACTGTCGTTAATAGTATCGTCAGTTAGTTGATAGCCTGTTACACCAAAGTTTTTATAGTTATCGATAAGTTCTTGTCTTAATGCATCTTTATCAACTATTGTAGTACCAAGTTTGTCAAACATACAGAACTTACAACCAAATCGACAGCCCTTGCTTATTTCCAATGGCAACCATTCTTGTTCAACTACCGCATCTATTTTACTCCAGTTAACAGGATTTACTTCTGCACCGCTGCCAGCAGTTGTGCTATCACTAACAAAGTTAACTCCGTCTCGTTGTATAATATGTTCTTCAGGAATACTTTGATTAATAATATTAGGTACAGTAACTTCTCCATACCCTTTTACAATGTAATCTACTAGTTGCATTGCTTTAGGTAAGGAACCGTGTTTTCGAAACATTGTATAATGATTATACCATATCTCGGCTGTCCAGCCACCGATTATAATCTTTGCATTAGGAGCAAGTTGTTTTAACTTAGTAAACCATTCAACTGTTTGTTCGTGATCAGTAAACCATAAATTAAAATCGTTGATTCTATTGTTTTCTTTGTGTTGTAAAAACGTAGTAGAAATACCAATGTACTGCGTGTCTTCGTTAACAAAGTTTTTTAGATATGCAAAGAAGTTTTTGTGCTTTGTAAAATAGTCAACTACTACACAACTAGATGATGTTTTATCAAGTATTGCTTGTTTTACTGCATACGGTCCCATATACCGTGACCAGAAACTCCAACGATAAGAATTGTCATATGAACTAAAAACATCATTTAATAGTACTACTCCCATATACACTCCATATAATACCTTAATAATAACATTGTTTAACTATTTTGTCAAGACATTTATAGAGTTATTTTAATATTATAACTTAGTTACTCTGATATCTTCTTTAGGAATGGCAGGAAATTGCACATCATTATCGGCATGATGCAAGCGTCTATTAACACTAGCTTTGTGTCCAACACCCATTAACAAAACAATATCGTCATCTGTTTCTAAAATCTCTTTAATTGCATCATTATCAAAACATGCACAACACCCTGTACTATACCCTAGAATGTTTGATGTAAGGTTTAAGAATCCACTAGCAATACCAGTTGCCATATGCATATCTCTAACTACAGATTGCGGTGTGTCTCCGTGTTCATTTTGTTTGACTGGAATGTATGTGCTATTCTTAGTGTTGTTTGTAAATACAAACAAAACATTTGCAAGAGTTTGACTATTAGTTACTGTTTTATTTTCATCAATAAGATAAAATCCGCTTGTAGCATTGTGTATCTGGTCAATCTTTGCACGATCAGTAATAGCGTATACACTGTAAAATGCGCTATTTTGTTTGCTCGGACATTGTGTTACTGAATGGATTAATAAATCTAAATCTTCTTCTGGAATGTCTTTTTCAAGATCCCAGTTTCTTTGACAATGTTGTCCTCTAATAATTGCTTTTTTAATATCAGTATGGGTAAGTTGCATTATTATTTCTCCTATACTATATTTACCTATTTTTCATCTAGTATTGTAACTACTAGATGAAGTCTTTCATCTGTGCTACCGTTAAATGCAGTATGAGGCAACGTAGTATTTGTCCAGTACCATTGATTTTGTTTTAGATATTTACTTTCGTTTTCAATTACCATAAAGCATCCGTCTTGAGTTTTAATTGGGTAATGCAATCTAGGAGTAGTATCTTCATGCCAACTCAAACACTTCTTAGGTTTACTGTTCATCACACGTATTCTTCCAACAACATACTTACTAGTTAATTCATTGTATACATCTTCAAACAACGAATCCTTAAATCCAGTACAAAGTACTTCAAAACTATCTTCTTTTAAAGGAACCGTTCTAGGAGGTACTATTAGTTTACCGTGTTTGTTTGTGTAAGAGTTATCCCAATCTAAAACTAAACTTCCTCTTCCTGTCAAACAGTTTGACGGATCGGCTTTGGTTGCATTTAAACAGATTTGATCATTGTCACTTTTTGCCCACCATATCTTTTTTTCATCTAGTAACCTCAAAAATTCAGTATGCAAATCATGTATAGGTAATGTATCTATTTCAATAAAATTCATTCAACTTTCCTCTTAGGTATTTTACTATCTGCACTACTTACACAACTTTCGGTTATGCAAGGCATAGGTTTATCAAACAGTTTAAATCCTGTTTCAATATTACCAAGGGGAACATCGTGGCAACTATAACTGCGTTTAACACTGCCGTCTGGCTCACGTATAATAATACCTTGATAACCAGCATTGCAGTTCCAACCTTTGAACTTGTTAAAGTTAAATGCATTGAATCGTTCTGCCTGGTCCATATAGTATTTATTGCCTTCAGAATCTTTCAATTCAACTTGCATATGCCAAGGAATACTAGTGTCTAGTTTGCCATCAACGCCTGCAGGTATTTCAAAGCTAGGCTTTGGCCTACCTTCCCACTTGCGTTTGCTTTCTGTGTATGCACGTTGTGGCATACCGTTGTGCAATCGTTTTAGGTCTTCCGGTTTGTATCCGTCAACAACTTTAGAAGCAGTAGGGTCTGATTGTGGTTTAAGAGTAACGTTGATACCTTGTTCGTGAAAGAAGAGTGCATTTTCCCAATCACGTTCAAACCAGTCTGGAACCATGACCATATTAATTGTAACTTGTACATCGTGTTCTTGACACAGGATCAACTTGTCTGCAAAGTCCTGCATCTTCTCCTTTGTGTTTAAGGGTGCTGTATGCAATCTTGCTGTAATACTTGCTCTATGAAATGGCTTTACTGCTTCAACATACTGCTCAAACCAGCGCATGTTACGACTACAGTTACTAGTCATATGTACGCTAGTATAGTTAGTGTTGGCTACGTCATCAGCCAGATGCTGTAAAATGTCCATC
>Ga0181400_1001082_pt1 | contig 11465 bp, 19 predicted proteins | sample 23SPOviralmetaG_FD_130129 | JGI IMG/M metagenome (GOLD analysis project Ga0181400, IMG submission 130129) | Marine viral communities from the oligotrophic San Pedro Time Series (SPOT) site, San Pedro Channel, CA, USA - 23 SPOT_SRF_2011-06-22 | ecosystem: Environmental > Aquatic > Marine > Strait...
ATCTCAATTAAACGAGGACGCTGTTCTTCTGGAATCACTACTTTGAGATCTATCACAAGTAGTCCATCCTTAATTTCAGCTCCATGCACTTGAGTGTGCTCAGACAGACGAAACTGGCGCTTAAACTTCTTTGTACTAATTCCACGATGAATAAACTCTCTACCACGAGATTCGTGTTCGCCTACAATGGTTAACACTCCCTCTTTAAGATTAGCGGATACTTCATCTTTTGAAAAACCTGCTACAGCGATTTCAATAGCAAGCTCATGATCATTGTACTTTACAATGTTATGAGGTGGATAATGATCCATTGCGTGTGTTGAAATTTGTTCTAGTTCTTTTAGAATATGATCGAAGCCGATAAAACCAGCATTACGAATAGCGAATTGTCCTGTCATTTTTTTCTCCTTTATAACAGCAAGAAATTTATAAGTCCCATAACGGCAACTTATGTGAATAGTATATTAAAATTATAGGGAAGAAGTCAAGTTAAAATTTACCAACGATAGAATATATGGTTATCGATAGTAGTTGTTTTTGTAAGTGTTTTAGACCACTCAGGGTTTACATAATCAGCGTGATAATGTGTTGCACCTTCAGTTATATCAACAAACTTAATTTCAGGATTTAATAACAGCTCTGCTACAAGCCACGCGTCATGAATAGATTCATAATCATAATGAGGAAATTTATCTGATTTACCATCACAATACCAAGAAAATTGACATCTATCTCGCCTTGGATAAAAGACCCGCTCATTTTCCGGTAGATCTGGTTGTATACGGGTTTTCCACGATTCTTTGATAGGTCCTTCGTATACTACATCACAAATTGTGTCGGGAAACCTAGGATCAACCACGCGGTTGATTGTTACTAGCCCAACAGCTATTTGCCCAGCAAATGACTGGTTTCTTGCTTCCCAATAAATATTTGTAGCTAAACAGGTTAAACTATCTTCTTCAGCTTGGACGGGGGGAGCGCACGATATCAGACTCAAGACACTTAGTACCGTACTGAATCTCAATAATTGATAGTTCTTTATCTGTTTCATTAACAAGTTGATGCCACCTATCTCTAAATAACGTATGTGTTTGATGTTTACCTTTAGTAGTTTTGATAACGTCGTTTCCAGCTGAGTCTGTGGAAAAGTATATAGTCGCAGTGCCTTCTCTCACAAACCACACCTCACTTCTATACTGGTGTTTTTGCCAAGAAAGAGACTTACCTGGATAAACAATAAGTTCTTTTACTTTAGTAGTAGAATTATAATTATTTAAAACTTTCCACTCACCCCAATCTCGATCACAAGTTTCAATACGCCATTGATTAAGAAAGTCTGACGATGAGTTTAATTTTGATGAACCACCTAGAGTATCATCTATCGCAATGCCCTGTTCGTTACAAAAACTAAACTCAGGATAGTTATCATTTGATCTATCCCCACCGTTACCAAAAGTAATGTTAGCGTGAGAAAAAACAACAGACTCTAACAACGCACATGCTGAATCATCGCTGTCATCAAAGTCCCAAACCTCGTCAATCCATTTGATAGATTTAAGTATTTTTTCACGAACAGAGTAAGGCATAAAAGATTTGCCTTTTTTACGAGTTAACCACTCATCAGAATTAAGTCCTACAATAACATAATCATATTTACGAGCAGCTGCTTCAAACATAGCAATATGCCCATCGTGTACAGGGTCAAACCCACCAGATAAAACTATTATTTCCATATCTGTACTATAATCCAGCCACAAAAGAAACCAGCTGCACCCGCCACTATGATGTCTAAAATTATCATCTAAAACTCCATCTGCCAAATAACTTCTGCATTATCATCAAAAATCAACCCCACAGGGCGTCCTCTAGATTCCCACTCATCTATCATACGGGAATGCTTACAGCTCCTAGTACGAGCAGGACAAGTACACCCTCTACTATTGAAGGAATAGACATCAATTGGTAGACTTGATTCATTAAACTTTGCCACTTCTGGCGCATATTTACCTTTTCTAACATAATACTCGCTCATCCTTTTCTCCATATTTTCTCTATAATACAGTAAATGTGAGCAATATGCAAGGTAAAAAGAAAGACAGGTAAGTATATACTGTACCTGTCTTTCCGTCCCCTCTGTGTCTCTTTTGATCGAGACCTTTATAGAATATCAACTATGTTATTAATAAGCAAGATTAAAGTAGTTTATTTTTTGTTATATAGGACTTTAAAAAATCAGCAAACCACTTGTGTGAATCTTCACCATAATGACCCCATTTAGCAAAAGGAGAATGTCTAAAACCATTTGATTCTAACATCTCTGTATAGGACTTTTCTTTTTCTAAAATGTGTGGGAATCTTTTGTGGTTTATTTCATTCAAGTACTGAATGTAATTAGAAGGGACAGTCATACTAGAATTCCAAAAAAGGTATTTAATTCTGTTTGAGATTAAAATATTCTGCAATAGTAAAACATTTGAGTAAAACTTTATAGAAGCTTGATGGTTATTTTGTCTCATAACCCATGTTTTATAAAAGGCAAAGGCAGACTGACTGCATTGTGCTTGATAAGTTTCCTCATTACCGACAACTATGGGCATCCAGCCATTATCCCAAAACCCATCCTCATTCTCAGCAGTTCGATAAAGCTCGGTTCTGTGTAGTCCGGGCCAGCAGATAACTACGAAAACTTTGTTAGGATTAAATTTAGGGGATTTTTTAAGTTTACCAAGGAAATCAATTGTTGTTCGTACAACTCTATCATCGGACGCGCCAGAAATTGCTAAATTTATAGGTTTGTAGCCCAAAGAATCAGCTAGTTTTTTAGGCCAAGCTTTTTCATAACACTCACCTTGAAGCGGTGCTTCAATCTCAGCTCCTGCAGTGTGAGAACAACCATTTGCAATTAAAATCATATTTTAAGAGTGTAAATATCAAGATCCGTGGGAGTATGGGTGTCCGTCTTAGCAGAAGCATCGTCTGTAGAAAGTGCGGTATTTATTTTTGGTAATAGAGCAGCTACTAGAGCATCATCACTTAAACCTACTGTTAAATCAGCATCATCATGAGTATCAATAAAGAATTCAGTTACATTACTATAAGAACTTTCTGGAAGTCTTTGCAACGTAACGAAGTAACGTTCTGAGGTAATATTTTTTGCAGCATTATCATAAGTGCGGGATGTATCTAATTCATGAATACTTTTTATAAAGTAATTATCTCCTACCCAAACATTTGCCATTTTAACTCCTTGAATATTTTTTATACATAGGAAACACATCAAAAAAAGAAGTGCTTCTGTGAGAATCTAGTAATAAATTGTAATTTACCATAGTTTCTGTACTTTCGCCTGTTACAGAACGCAAAACTTTATCACCGATTTCTAGATTATAACTCTCTTCTAGGTTTTTGTCTATAAATTTTTCATATAAATCACGCAAAACAGGGAAAGGCTCATATAATCTTTTAAGGTTTTCCTTGTCTTCAGAATTTAAGATCTGAGGATTACAATACTCAGGAAGATAACAAGGAGAGTAAACAATGTCAATCCCAAATTTTCTAAATTTTTCGATCTCAGGTAAAGTCCAAACACTGTACACATTTACTACACAATTAATCGCAGATATATGTTTGAAAGCTAATTTAAAATTGTTCTTAAAAGCATCTAAATCTAACCCTGTTCTAGAATATTCAACCGCTGGACCCCAGCCATCTATACTAGCTTCTAAACTTACTTGTCTAAACTTGCTCCACAAATCAAGTAGATCACGGTTCTTGTAATTTAGATTTGAAAGATTAGTAGAATAAGACAGATCTACATCAGTAAGTTTGTTTTTAATTAAAAAATCAAGTAACTCATAATGAGAGTCTGTAATTAAGGGTTCACCTCCTGAAATACTTATAAGATTAAGATTTTTCTTTTTAATTTGATCCTTTAATAAAGGAAACAAATAATCAGTATTTTTTAGAGTGTCTTTAATAACTTGGTTATCTAAGTGTTTGTACCATTTATGCTTTTTATTTTCTTGTGCCCACGTAGAAGAAAAAGAGGGGTTGCACATACGACATTTAAAATTACAAACATTACTTAACCTAATGTGTATTGAACTTATGCCGTCAGATCTTTTGGTTTTAATTCTATGGGTTTTAAGACCTGATTTTTCATTTTTCCAACACCATTCACAATTTTTGTGCTGAACACCTGATTGTAAATCAGATTTAAGTTCTTTTAATTCTTCTCCAGAAACATATTCTTTTAAGTTATTACCCATAGGAAATCGGTTTGAAGGCATAACACAACAAGGAGTAACGCTTCCGTCCTCCTCGATATGCAATTCAGTCCATGGTCTATCGCAGTAAGTATTAATTAGAAGCTGCCCTTCCAAATAGATGTGCTAATTGATCGTCTGTAATTAAATTGAACTTTCCAGTCTCAATCTGTTCTTTTATTTTATCATACTCAGCTTTAAGTTCAACCTGGTCTTCAAGCTTTGGGTTTAAAAATTCTTCCCGTAATCTGCGATAAAAGTTTTTCCAAACAGTGCCATGAGGTTTACAACGAAATCCATTAACACGATAAGAATAGTATTGAAGTGCGTGTCCTATTTCGTGAAGAATAGTTAATTCTAAATTATGAAACTTAGTTCTGGTATAAATACCCCCAATCAAGGGATCTAAATCAAAACTTTTATACTCATAAACACGTTGAACATCTCCCGTATCGCTTTTACAGCAACGATACATAGCAATGTTGATCCCTGGGCCATCTGCATACACACCCCCACGAGAGCAAGAACGGCTAGGACTCCAATCAAGATTAATATGAGCAAGGTTAAATTTACGATAGATATTATCCTGACACCAACTGTTTACAGTGCGAATGTAATCATTTGCATGTTTAGTGTATACTGCTTGTTCCTGTTGTGTAAATCGTTTCATCTTCTTTTTCCTGTTGCTGCATCATTTGCTTCGGTGGTTGAAAGTACTACTAGATTACCTTTATTATATGCCTGACCAACATGAACACCTGATCCAGAGTACTTATGCTTACTCTTAACAAAACCATTACCTACTCTGTCAGATGTCGGAGCAGTTTCTATGTCAGATTTATAACAAGGCATCTTAATATGAGATTTATTTTTAGTTTTTATTTGAGAGGGATGAACACCGCGCTTCATTAACCAGCGCTCGTGATACTGTAATTTTTGAGCTTTATTCATGCAGCAATCTCTTCGGGCATTACATTGTCGTTGAACTTATCTAAGGTAGGACAGCCGATTACATAATCTTTATCGTTGCGGCGATATGCTGTATTAGCTTCGTCTATTAAAAATTGTTTATTTTGCACAACAAATTGTAAACAAGCTACTTGTGAATCAAAAGGGTTAGCTTTATAATCATACATCTCCCACTGACCAGTGACAGGGAGAAAATTTACAAAAATTACGATTATCCATTTCATTTTAATCTCCTTATTTTTTATATAATAACAAAAAACAAAGGGTTAAGCAACAGATACTAATACCTTAATTCTCTAAAACCTGCTAAACAATCTACATAACGACCATCAATATCGGGAGAAAATAAAGCTATTGCAAGGTTTCTAGCTTTGACAACTTCAAACCAGTTTTCTCCACAAAAAATAGCCACTCTATTTCCGTGAGAAGGATTGGTGTGGTATAGTTCTGGATCATCTATTTGCCAATAAGTAAGTTTATCACAAATCTCATCTATAATATTATAATTGATTGAAAAATTGACATTAGGTTGAGCAAAGAGAGCAGCTATATAAAAATGCTCTGGGAAATTTGCAGGTTGCTTCCATGCCCATTTGTTAGTCGCATACAAGTTGTGGATAGACTCCATTAAAGAGGCACAACCTAAACGATCAATATCGCCCATCCTTAATTGAACTTCGATAATACTAGTACCGATTACTTCAATGTTAACACAACCAGTATAATCCCATAACTGCTCTTGTGCCCAGCTCCAAGCTATTCTTACTGCATCATCTATAGCATGATTATATAAGTCATCATTAATTAAGTACCAATAATCAAAAGCTCCGTGTTGAAGTTTTTCTCCGCAAAAGACAAACCTCTCTACAACACTGCCATTACACATAATAAGATCAACAGAATAATGATCTCCTATATGGTAGGGAGACCAAAAAAGACTTGGATCAATGATTTTTCTATATTGTTCTTCATTATGACAAACTTGGGACATTACAGAGCCCCCAAGAAGATTAGTGATAGGCTTAACACAAATAGGATATTGAGTAGGAGTTGTGCCTACAGGACCATGAGGAAGACACTGAGATTCACAGATTTGCATCTTATTATAAACCCAACGCTGATCTCTGAAGTGTGTCCATGCTACATCGTCTGTAGTAGGAATTAACACATCATCATCATTTGATACTTCATGGTAGTGTTCCAACATAGATTGGATAGGATTGTGGTTAGCCCAAGTCATCATCGCACCTTATAATTTGATTATCTAATCGTTCAACCATGCGTTCTTTAACATCATGAATTTGTTCTGCTTTGATCATATTAATAATAGTATTTGTTAAATCAACTTCTTGTCGTAAGAACCCAATCTTACGCTGTAGATCTTCAAGTTCTCTTAAGTAATACTCTAATTCTTTTTCTTTGCGTAGCTTTTGTTCTAACACATCAGCAATTAGTATGATTGTATTTTTTTCCATAATTTTCTAAATATTTGTTAATCTACCGTACTTATTAAGTAGTTTTAATTCTTTCTCAGTATATTCAGGCATTAAAGATTCTGTCCAATCAGTTTTGTCAGGAGTTAAACTGACTAAAGTATTTAGAGTTAGCTTTAATGATTCATCAAAATCTGGTATCTCATTTTGTAATTTAAAGATAAAATTTTGCCAATGCGAGAAAGAACCAGGTAAAACCATGCACCTAACCATTAACCAATTTGGTAAATTGTGTTTTTTAACTTCGTCAACAATACCTCTAATATTACTAATCATCCTATCTTGATCATAAGAATCTTGATGAACAGAAATTGATATGCAACTATGATGAATTAACTCTGATAAATATTTTTTACTTCTACTTCCGTTTGTGGTTGTAAAAACTCTTGACCCGTAGTCATTTATCTTTTTACATATGTCAATGTATTGAGGAAACATTGTAGGTTCTCCACCCCATAGACTCATTGTAAAAGTTTTACCGTTTAATTTAGTAAATAAATTGTCCAAACCTTTAAAAATTTGTTCAGCAGTGTTTTTATGTGGTAAGTTATTGTGTATTGTAGAAGGACAATAATCACAATCAAAATTACATTTTGCAGATAAAAACCACTCAAACTTTAATCCAAGATCTTTTGCTCTAAACTCCTTAAAATCTGAATCAGAATCTAAGGATTTTTTAGGTACTCCGATGTCAAAAAAACAAGAACAGTAGTCTATAGGACAGATATGCCATTCATCTTCTGTTGGTATTCGAAAATCTTCGTATATATTACCTAATAAGCCTGCTACCCCACAATCACCACCAATCATATCTCCATTTTCTGATATGGCGATGTTATACTGACCTACAGAACAACTCCACCCTTTCCAAGCATTTAACTTACTTGCTCTAAGTTCTTGTGGAGAAAAATCTTCTATGCTGTTATCTTTTTTTATTCCTATAATAGTTTTACTTGAAATAGTAAGCTCCTCTAAGCTTGAATAGTGGGAGACCAGAAAGTTGTTCTTCCATCATCAAGCTTAATCCTTTCTACTGGGTTGCCATAAATATCCTGTTTTTGGTTGTATACCATAACATGACCCCCTCTAGCTTCTACTATTTCAGAAGGATTTGATGCAAAACGAGTATACTTCCCATGATTATTATATAGATCAGAATAATTACGGATAGTTGCCCCACCGGACTCATACGACGCTGATAGTACTTTACAAATTGCATAATAAAGTTTTTCAAGTTCTTTTTCATCCAAACTACCCATTGTTCTATGAGGGGCAATCCCTGCTAAAAATAAAGACTCTGACTTGTAAATATTTCCTACACCAGAAATCTTTTTCTGATCCATTAACCACTTTACCACCGACCAATGGGGATTACCTCGTGCGCGGGTATTAAATTCGCTAAGAGTACAAGGATTATTAAGCATATCAGGTCCAATTGATCTAAGTTTTGCTTGAAGATCACTTTCTTTATCCACAAACTTAATAGTGCCAAAATTACGCTGATCGTTGTAGTAGACAGCAGTGTCATCATCAAAGTAAAAAGCCATCCTTGTGTGTTTGGATGGCTGGAGTTTAAAATTACCAGTCATGCCAAGAGTAGTATAAATATAATATATTGGAAGCAAATCACCAAGTTCCCAATATATAAATTTACCCTTGTTGTGAACGGCTTTGACAGGAAATGGACCATCATCTTCTAAGTCGCAGTAGAAGCTGCCAAATCCTATAGGTAAATTTTTAGTATACCTACCAGAGATAAAATTAATGTTGATTAAATTTTTACCTCGTACAGCCCTATCAAGTTGTCTAGCTGTGCGAGTACATTCTGGACCTTCAGGCATTACACTCCCTCACTATGTAGTGGTTTACAAACCCACTCTACGGAATCCCACTGTCCATCAGCAGGAACTTTGGTATAGGCTTCTAACATTTCAGCACACTTAATCTCTGCTTGTGGGGGGTCAAACCTTTGGACTTCTTGTGCTGTACAAGAAGAACCTAAACAAACTTCTAAATAGACCGCCCAGAGTAACTGCGTCATTTAAAATTACTCCAGGTTTTGTGAAGTATATAAAACCAACCCCCATTGATTGCGGGTTCTACAAGCGCTACTGCTCCTGCTTCCCATATACTTGCACCTGTCATAATGCTTACAACAGTCATTGCAATAAATATATGACCTAGAGTGTATATAACAGCAAGAGCAGCACTACTATGCTTGATTACGTTAAATATTCCATCACTAAACTCAGTCATTATCGCATACGCAAATTTGCTTGACGAGGAAAGCCCCAAACATCAACTGCAGGTACACGAATCATACGTTCTTTAGTATTCTTTTTATCAGGATTCTGGATGGTAAGCATGACATTTTTACCAGCACGCCAAGCTTTAGTCTTGTTAGCACTTTCAAGGTCTGACCCTCTATAATCAATAAGCATAGATTTACGAATACGGTTACCAAAACGATTAGGATTCTGATGAGTATTACCTTTTGATGTTTGCTGTTTACGTTGACGTTTTTTAGCCATTACTTTCTCCTTTTTTAAAACATTACTAAATATAGTATATTTTAAAGCAATTAACAAGAATTAAGTAAGCTTTGAAAGGATGTGATCCACGTAAATTTCAGCAGTTTTATAGTCAAAGTGTAAGCAATCTCTTGCACGGTCAATTATGTTAGTTTGAAATAAGTTATTTAAATCGTGCGGTTGATCAGGAACAATTAAATTTAAAATATTACAGTCATTACAATAATCATTTACCTCATTATAACAATCTAAAAAAACAGAGCGATCTTCTTCTTCAGACGAGTTATCAAGATATATTAATTCCCAAGGGTCCTTGTGTCTTCTATGAAAAAATGACCACATAACTACTAGGGTTGAAGGTTTGTGATCTTTTAAAATCTGTAAACACATATTTTTTAAAAGTTGGTTTGACGCTCCATTAATACTTATATTTAAGCACCTTTTGTTACTTTTATTTTGAAGTATACTAGGCCAGGTATGCTCAATAGGAGCTCCCAAACCTTTTGTAAAGCTGTCTCCTACACACCAAATTACATTGCTAAGGTCATTAGGCCACTCTGTATCACGAAATCCTCTTGAGTTATGTTGATAGTTTATTGGATAATCATAACTTAGAAAATGATTTATACTAAAACGCTTGTTGCTACGTTTTATTTTTGTTTCTAATAAAGTATCTGGGGTCTCAAAATAAAGATAGCTATTTTTTAAAAAATAATAATTAAGATAGTCCAAAAAATTTATCCTCTTTAGTGCTTCGATTACTTAAGTCACTTTTAGACACAGTTTCTAAATGGTTTGATGTTTTTGAAGAATAAAACTCATAGAGTTCATCAAAATTTTTTACTTTTGTTAATTTTTCTGAAAGGGTAAACTTTTTAGCACTAAGAGTACAAGGAAAATTAGGGAACTGATTTCTAATAGAGTTACAATAAGTTTCATACTGTTCAAATTCTTTTGATTTTTTAGCTTTATCTCTGTATTGTAAAAATATGTTTTTATTAAGATCTGTAAGATTTAGCTCATCTGAAGTATATCCAAAGATAGAGGTAAGAGTATTATCTGTATCATAAATTAAGTCTTCATGAGGCACATATGTTAAATATGTAAAATTTGATTCAACCCAAATATAATGATCTTCAATATGCTTTAGTTGTTTATCAAAAATATGTAAGGGAATATCAGCTGGATTAGTTGAGTAAAATATTTGTTTAAAATTACTTTTAGAGTAAACATTCAAAGGATGATTAAAATACTCTTTCATAGAACGGCTCAATGCCGTTTCAAAACTACACCGACGAGGAACTATCTTTTTTTTAAAGTATATGTCACAACTTTTTAAAAAAGATTTATGGGGTTCGTTAACCTCGTGCGTCCTATACTGAGATAATCTAGCTACTATAGACTGTTGAGACGAGCATAAGGAGTTAACTAAAGAAGTATAATTTTCTGAAAAATGATTTATAAGGTCGTGCCAATTGACAGTAGTATAATTATGGTGATTTAGATAATAAGTTATCACTCTCTGACAATATGTGCTTGCAACAGAGTCAGGCGTAAGTACTAAAACTTTGTGTAAGGGTTCGAGGTAGGGAGACATTAGGTTGTCATAACTGCATGATTAGAAGACACGGTAGAGTTTTGTCTTAGCTCTAAAAAAGCAGATATAAAATTTTCAGGCTCATACAGTTGTGAGCATTTAGGACATTCTACAATATCAAGAGGTTCGATTTTACCGTTTTGGAACCAAACTTCTTCTTCTTGTGAACAGATAGGGCATTTACTTCTGGCTCTGTATAAAGACATTTTGTACTTTTTGATAATATAAATCCATTGAGTGATCAAAAATACCATCAAATGGTTGTCCTTTAGCCAAGGCACGCATGCGTCCTCTCCATTGGTCTTTTAATCTTTGCCAAAGAGACATTTTTCTAATATTTCCATGATGATTTATATAAACTAATTCACCATGATGGACAAATCTTATTGGAAACGGAACTTTAGTAACAATATCATTGTTATTAACAAAACGATAATGTTTAATTCCATCGTTATTCATTTCTTTGACGAAAGCGCGATTACCTATGCGGGGGGAACCAAAAGTGTAAAGTTCGTTGGCGTCTAACCGACTTGCCATGATAGTAGCTAATGCAGCTCCGAGTGAGTGACCCGTACACGTAATATTGCGTTCACCGTCAAGTTTTTGTTCA
>Ga0181400_1001083_pt1 | contig 11454 bp, 4 predicted proteins | sample 23SPOviralmetaG_FD_130129 | JGI IMG/M metagenome (GOLD analysis project Ga0181400, IMG submission 130129) | Marine viral communities from the oligotrophic San Pedro Time Series (SPOT) site, San Pedro Channel, CA, USA - 23 SPOT_SRF_2011-06-22 | ecosystem: Environmental > Aquatic > Marine > Strait...
AGGAAAGTGCCGCTATCAATACCGCAGCTATAGAGGCTGCGTGGGCGGCGCTCGTAGACGTGGGAGGTAAGATACTCCTCAACAACGCGGGTACTTGGAGCTTTAACAACTCTGTATTTGCCGCTACGGGTAATCCGATTGAGATATGTGCTGTGGATGGTGTTTTGGTGTTTCCCGGCAACCCGCAGACTAGCACGTGGATGTGGGACTTTGAAGGTGTTACCAAAGTAACTCAGCCTAGCTTCAACAACATAAGAGTATCTGGAGGAACGTCGGGTTCAAGGGCGTCCTTTCTAGGCATACGTGTAGGCCGGTCTAACAACCTCACTGCATATAAGTGCTTCGGGCGATTTGTTGATGGTACTGCTTGGCAGTTCATGCGGGCGCACAACTCAGAAATAGACATGACCACATTCGAGTGCGGACGCACGGCTACAGGTGATGCTAACCGTTTTGCTATGATGATTACGGGGTACTATAGTGCGAGCCCCGCACTTAACGATGTGTTTAATGATATACGATTAGATGGTACTTCTGAGAAGGATTACCACGGGTGGTTAGTGGAAGGCGGAACTATCCTGAGGAGCGTAAATCAGATAAAGATACACGGCTCCGACCACTCACAGCGGGGCTTTCAACTACACCGTGTAGGGCAGCTTGACATATCTTTATTAGCCTCTCAGAGATTCCTACGGAACGGATTTATACATATATCAGATGCCGCTACCACATCTAGCGGGAGTAGCCCAGAAGCTAATTACAACAACGAGAGCGTCACGCTCCTTATGGGGCAGGGCAACCTAAACGCGTCTCTACCCGTGAGAGGTACTATACATCTCAATAACGCCACTAACCTAGAAATACAAAGTGGTGCGGCTAACAACGTGGTGGATAGTATTGTACTTAACCTGTCTGCTGCTAAGTCGGGGGTAAAATGCGTTGGACTACTAACCCCTCAGACAGCTTCAGATGTTGCGGCAGGTGCCTTTGCTAATGGCATTCAGTATCGCATATCCGACCTCGGATCGGCTGGCAATGCAGCGTGGGTTACTTACACTGGCGTATCTGCAACATACAAGGTAGGCGACTTCTTTACAGGGACAAGCAATAACTCTGCATTATTGACCAGCGCTGTGGTCACTCGGAAGTATGCAATGGTCGGTTTGATGGGTGCAGGGGCCGAGCTTGCTAGACCCTACATTGGTGAGCTGGGCCAGACAACACAGGTGTTCGACCAGTTTTTACGGGACTCAAGAACCGATTCAGACCGAGAGCTGATACAAGAGTTCTTGCCAGCTATTGATGCTGCAAAAATTGAGCAGTTTGGATCACAGACTCCACGCTTCAGAATCACCAGATTGTTCGGGCAAAGAACATCAAACCCTCCTGCTACGTTTGATAGAAAAGGCCAAATCGTCGGTTCAGATGACGATATTATATCTCTTGAAAGAGGTGGTCTAAAGACTGGTGGCATTGGTGTAGAGGTATCTCTTGCTACAACCCAAGAAGTAACCTTTATCGACAGCTCTTATGAGTTAGCTGAAACAATAAACGCAGGGAATTTTGTTACTGGACAAAGATATAGCATATCTAATTTAGGCAGTGCAGGGCCAGCGGCATGGGTTACTTTTCTTGGAGCTAGGCCCGGTGGTGGTGACTACGTAACAGGCGACCTTTTTGTAGCTCCCGGCAATGGCTCCGCTTTAACCGACGCTCAGGCGCAGATATACCATATTGGTTCTGGGTTATCATTCGATAAGGATGTAATATACCCTAGGCGGGATCAAGCTAGGGCGCATAATGTTGTACAACTAGGTACTCCAAGCATTTCTTTCAGTAGTGTTGCTGTAGGGGGTGTTCAGATACTTGCAGGGGCAGGTGACCCCGGTGCAGGTTCAGGCACGTTTGCCCCACAAGGCTCCATGTTCCTGAGAACAGATGGCGGTGCATCAACAACCCTGTACGTTAAGACAGGTGGTGGCAATACAGATTGGACAGCGAAATGATAGAGATCACTTGGAGCATAACCTCTATTGAGGTAGGTGCAAACGACGGCGTAGTGCGTATCCATTGGCTATGCCTAGGCACTAAAGGCGATCACCGAGAAGCAGAGAAAGGTACGGCAGAGTTCATACCTAACCCAGACAAAGCTGGATATGTGGTATTATCTGACCTCACAAACGATATTGTTTTAAGTTGGCTATCTAAAGATAAGGCAGAACAAGCGGTACAAGAAGCCCTTAACGTAGAGCCCACGCAACTTAGAGAGGTTACGCTGTAATGGGTAGAGGCATGGGCGCAATGCAGGCGAACCACATGAGAAGTGGTGGCGGCGGTAGAGGTGTTACTCGTCGTGGTTCTCAGAACTTCAGTGTCTACCAAAACCCTGACTCCCTACGTCCCCGCTCGACGCACTCAGACCGCACAAAAATTTCGCAGAATTATGGTGTTCCCGGCACACAGATGGAGGGGCAAAACCCCAACTGGAACCCTAGTGGCGCAGGCGTTGCGGGGATGGACGGTAAATTACCTAGCACTTACGTCCCGACAACGCAAAAAGAACTAGACGCTTTCTATAAAGAAAATCCTACTATGAAGCCCGGTAGTTCGGGTAATTGGCTTAGAGATACGGTCAGAGATAATTCCGTTAGAGACTGGCTGGGTAGCGCGCCCGGCGTAGCAGGGACAGGACTAGAGAACACTTACGACTACGTTACAGGTGTACCCGCAGCGGAAGTAACCTATAGTATTCTTGGGGGCACTCTTTTCACAGATACTGCTAATATGTTCGGGAAACTACTGAACACCCCAAAAGCGCTATATGAATGGTGGAAAAGCGATGAAAACTACTTACGCCCAGAGAACCTATCTAAAATCTCAGATGTTTACGGGCGCGACCTCACCATAGATCAACAACGGCAAGCCCTCGAAACGTTTACATCTCAGATGCCGGATGGGGGTAATTTACTGAAAAGTATAGACGCTATTCAGTCAGGGCAGTACGGCGCAGGTAGTGGCTATCGTGGGCCCGGCTATGGTGCAGGTAGTGGTTATCGGGGGCCGAGTAGACGTGCTACAGACCCCCGAACAGGGAGAGCATATACCGATGAAGATGGTACCCCTACAGGCTCTACAAGGATCAGGAAGCCCGGTGATCCCGGGTATGTAGACTACGGCGACCCTCGTAACATGAGCCAGTCACGGCAGTTTGAGTACTTTAATGAACTCAAGGGGATGGGCGAAGACATTAACATGTCGGACGAGGAGTGGGAGAACGCTTCTGACGCTGAGCGCCAAGCCAACCTTGAAGATCGACAAGCGTTTCGAGAACTACACGGAGAAGACTTTAACACCCTCCAAAGCTACATGCGGGCGTATAACCCAGAAAGCTATAAGGACGACCCCCAATATGCAGAAGGGTCTATTTCTGCGTACAACTTAGATAGTCTTTCTCCCTTTGATGATGATTTTGGTAGTCCAGAGCGTTTAGCCGATGTTGAAACTAAGTTCCTAAATGGAGAGATTAGTGAGACCCAGCTTAACCGTTATCTAGACGATGTAGAACGTAGTACCGGCAATACTTTCAACGTACCGCTGAGTGAGTCTCTAGAAATGCTAGAGAGCGCAGGGTTTACAGATAGGGAGCTACAAGAGTTCTCGGTAGACTATACTACGATTGACCCTAACACGGGGGACTACCGATCAGACGAAGAATACTTTGATTACTTTGAGTCGGTGGTTAATCAGCTAGAATTTGAAGACCCAGAACTCGAAGTCGAAGCGTACGATATGTACGACACTAGACGCGCCGAAGATTACGCAAACGCGTTTGACTACCTAGATGCCGTGGCAGGTACTGATACCTTCAGCGAAGTGTTTTCTACCATGGATGCGGAAAAAATGAACGCCTACTTAGACTACCTAAAAGATCAGGGGCGGCTCGAAGAATCTGTTTATAGAGAGATGGTAGCTGCAAACCTATCGACAGATGACCAAAAGTTCTTCTACCTGCAAGATGAAACTACTATTGCCACAAACGCGTCCGGCAGCATATATGATGATTACCGCATCGTACAGTTTGATGAGTTAGACACAGAGTACGACAGCCCTAGTAGCATCGAAGGGTTCACTGACGAGCAGAACGAGCGCCGCGCCACGATTGCTATGTTAGATGCAGGTAATGTGTCTTTCTCTGACGTGCAGAAGGGGATGGAAAAACCCGAACAGAAGAAGTGGTACGAAGACCCACTAGAAGTACTTAAAAATGCGGGGGAGTCTTGGTTCTTCGGGGGTATTAAAGAACTCGGCCCTGCTATTGAGAACGTCCTCAAGGGAGAAGCTAACAGTAGGGATTGGTTAAAGGTAACCCCTTTTGCTTTGGAGATGGCAGAGGTTATTACTCCCGGAGTAAGTCAAGATAAGGCACAGGATCTGGGAGAGGTTGCAAGAGCTGATGCCCTAGCGAATGGCGCAACGGCGGCGGATGCGGTGCAGGCGGGAAAAGATGCGTATGACATAGCGCGCAAGGGTAAGGGGTTTGTCTTTGGTGACTTATACACCATGGGATATAACGAGAGTAAGGCCGCTATAAACGCCGCACTAACTGATAACCTAGAGGAGTTCGCTAAGCAGCGAGTAACAGCCGTTGCCTTTGAGAAAGGTATGGACGCCATAGGGGATACTGACCTAGTAAAAAGCATGTCTCCTAGAGTTAGAGAGGCTACGCAGAGAACCCTAGTTGACTTAGCAAATGGTAGAAGCCTAGAAGAATCTCTCAAAGACCAAGCTGAAGATTATGGAGAAGAGGTAATACGGGATTGGGCTAAAGAGCATGATTGGGGCCAGTACGAAGATAAACTAAAGCAAATGGGTCGAGACTTTGATGACGCCGTTCTACAGCCGCTAAAAGAAATGCTACCCGATGGGGGGCAAGCTAGGAAATTCCTTAGCGACTTTGATGATGCAGTGGTGCAGAATTTCACTAAGCCTATAGGCGACCTAGGTTCTGCTATAGACGATAACATCATACAGCCCGGACGGGACTTCGTAGAAGATAATGTTATTGACCCTATAGACGATGCTATTGATAGTGTTGGTGATGTGGTAGACGATGTTATTGATACTGTTGGTGACTCACTACCTGACTTCCCAGACGGGCCTGACTTACCTGACTTACCTGACTTACCTGACTTACCTGACTTTGACTTCCCTGATATTCCAGACTTCGGAAGGTTCCTAAGTGCCCTAGGGCCACTAGCCGGTATGCCTTACGGCACCACAGAAGAAGAGAAAGGTGAAGACGATTTAATGCAGTTTGAAGGGCCCTATGACTTCTCTGGAGATAGCATATTCAGGGATAGAGCACAAGAAAAACGTTTTGGCATTACGCGAGATAGTGATACACTACTAACAGATATTAATGCCAATATTAATGACACTAACCTAGACGAATTTGCAGAGTTTGAAGGACTCGATGGGATTCCCCAACTTAGCAGCTTTCGTGGGTTTTAGATAAGCGGAGATAAACAATGGGCATATTAGACCCGGATATTCCTGAGAGCGGATATAAAGGTAGCGTACCTAAGTACACGTCTACTCGTAGGGCGGTAGATAACAGCGCCCAGACAGAGCGCAGACCGGGCCAAGGTGGACGTCGGTACTTCAGTGATACCATATACTCTAATATGGACGGTGCAGATCAGGGCAACCAGACGACCACTATGATCCCAAGAGGCACTACTACCTCTGCAATCGCGCAGGCGGAGCGTCAAGCAGACTTCTTAAAAGCTGAGCAGGACGCACGTTTTGCTGAGGGGGATGCACTTTCTTATGGTGACCCCGATTATGGAGTCTCTCCTTACGCCGAGGATATTCCTGAGACCGGATACCGTGGACAACGCGGCTACCGTGAAGAAGGAGATGTTACGTCTACCGCCGGATACCGTGGGCAACCCGGCTATCGTGAAGAAGGAGATGTTACGTCTACCGCCGGATACCGTGGGCAACCCGGCTATCGTGAAGAAGGAGATATTACAAAACCTCCCGGCTACCGTGAAGAAGGAGATATTACAAAACCTCCCGGCTATCGTGAAGAAGGAGATATTACATCTGACCTGACCGGCTACCGTGGTGGTAGATTCGGCGGTAAGTACCGAGCAGGTAGCGGGTATCGCGAAGATGGGGATACTACATCAAGCAACGACCTCCCAGAGACTTCTAGACCAAGCTACGCCCAAGGCGGCCTTGCGCAGTTTGGTGCAGGTAGCGGTTATCGTGGTGTACCTATGTCACGCTCTCCTTTCCGCCGTGCAGGTAGCGGTTATCGTGGTGGTGCTATGCCACGCTCTCCTTTCCGTCGTGGACAACCCGCTCCTTCTTATGGCGCAGGTAGCGGTTATCGTGGTGTACCCGGACGCACTGGACAAGAAGGTATATTCGGCATTACTGACGCACTCAGGCAATCCCGAGCTGGTAATCGTTCTCCACAAGTAATAAACGACATTCCACCTATAAGTGGTCAGCGTCCTCCGGGCCAGCCCAACCGAAATATCAGCGTGACCGACGAGCTTCGCCGTGCCGGTGGCGATTTCCTCAACGGCTCAAACAAAGGCATCGTTGCGGACAACCACGGTGAGATGGTGCGAAGACGCGAACAAATGGAGAAGTATGCAAGGGAAATGAACGAGAAGAGAAACACCTCAGAGGACAATAAGCGCCTAGAAGACTTACTGAATGGTGATGGTGGTAAGGCTCCTGTAAACCGTCAGCGCCCCTCTGGCCCGATGCGAAACAAAGGCCGTAGAAGAAGAAGTGATGGTACAACTAGCGAAGTTGATTTTGGGGGCATTACTGACGCACTCAGGCGATCCCGAGCTGGTAATCGTTCTCCACAAGTAATAAACGACATTCCACCTAGAATGAGTGGTGTACCTATGCAGCTTGAGCAGCGTATGCGGGGCTTCCGAGGCTTCGCTGAAGGTGGTATTGCACAGACATCTCCGGGCCAAGGGTACTACTTAGGTGGTAAGACTGATGGTATGGCGGATGAAATAGTATCTACTATTGATGGTGAAGTAGAAGCGCGTTTGAGTGATGGTGAATACGTCATTCCTGCTGATGTAGTAAGTCATCTCGGTAACGGTAACTCCGCTGCTGGCGCTGATAAGCTAGGTAAGATGATGGATAACGTCCGTAAAGAACGTACCGGCAATAAGAAGCAGGGTAAAAAGATCGACGCGGATAAAGTAATCAGCAAGATGGCTGGTGATACCGCACAGTTCAACACGGGTGGAGAAGTTACTACTGGCGCTGAGAGTTCTATATCTCCTTATGCTGGCGACTACGTTGCTGATATGTTAGGTAAGGGCGCAGCGGCGGCAGACACGCCATACGAAGCCTACACAGGCCCACTTACTGCGGGAGCTAGTGAGTTACAGCAACAGGCGTTTAGGGGCGTTGGAAGTTTACAGACCCCCGGTGCTATGGGCGGGCAGGGGTATCAGGCAGGTACATTCGACTCCGCTGCTCAACAGCAGTACATGAACCCGTATCTACAAGGATCGTTGAACCCTCAGCTAAGAGAGAATCGTCGTGAGGCAGAGATACAGCGCATACAAGACGCAGGACGTCTTACTAAGGCCGGTGCTTTTGGTGGTTCACGTCAAGCTATTATGGAAGCTGAAGGCGCACGTAACCTACTACAAAGCCAAGCTGACATTACCGCTAGAGGCTACGATACAGCATTCCAGCAGGCGCAGAAGCAGTTTAACACCGAGCAAGATCGTGCGATGACTGCACAGGATAAGACCAACAAGTTCGGATTCGATGTACTAACCGCACAGCGCAATGCAGGTGATACTCAGAGAGCTATTGAAGCTGAAGGTATCGCTGCGGATAAAGCGCAGTTTGAGGAAGAACGAGATTACGCCCAGAAGCAGATCCAGTACCAGAAGTCTCTACTAGAAGGGCTACCCCTTGAGTCACAGTCAAAGCAGTTTATGGGGCCAAGTGACCTAGCTCAGCTATCCGCTATCCTAAGTGCGGGAGGGAGCATCTACGATATGTACGATAAGTACACTGGTGGTTCTGGTGGTTCTGGTGGTTCTGGTGGCGGTGACAGCTTCAAATACGAAGACTACGACGATGCTTTTGATACAGACCAAGGCAAAGATTACGAAGAAGTAGAAGGCGGTGGTAACTCTGAGATATACCGCGACCCGATGGGGATATAAGTACTAACAATTTGGAGAATAAGTAATGGCCTTACAGCCTTCAGTAGATAAAGAAGTAAACACGTTGATGGATACGTACCTTAAAAACCCACAGGGTCTAGAGCAGCAGGTAAGGCTCGACCCTAGTCTGGTTAAAGGTATTGCTCTGGAACGTGTTAAAGAGCTGTTAAAGGCTGAGCAAAATACGATTAACGCTCAGATGCAGACTCCTCCTAGCACTGTCATAGACCAAGAAGCCCAAGAGTTGACGGGTATCGCTTCCGGCGGATTAAACGAAGCTGTGGCTAAAACAGGTGGTGCTGCACAGGCTAAAGGTATCGCTTCCGCAATGCCACAACGCAACCAGAATATGCCGAAAATGGCTAGTGGGGGCAAAGTGCAGAAGTTCTTTGGGGGCGGCCCCGCGGCGGCGAAGGCGTTTCATGACCGGAGGGTTGGAATCAAGCAAGATCAGGTTAGAAACCAAGACGATATAATTGCTGAGATAAAGGCTGACCGAGCTGCGCTGATCGAACGTATCCAGAATGACGATATAACTCTTGGTGAAGGTAGAAAACAACTAGACGCGCTAAATAAGCGACTACAAAAAATTGACGCTGCTGTTGCCGATCAAGGGGCGAATGTCGCTGCGATAGACAAAAAAGCCGAGGACGATAAACGGGATCTACTAGAGCAACTAGGGGTCTACGGAAACGCTGAGGTACAACCTGCGCCCGTAGTACAGCCTGCGCCTGAGCCTGAGCCTGAGCCTGAAGTTAAGACTGACCCAAAGGCGGAGGCGAGAGCTGCGCAAGCTAATCTTGCAAAAGTGCAACCTACTGCACCTAAAAAAGGACTAGGCTCGATATACGGCGATGGCCTTGCTGGTATGCAAGGTGCTGCCATGGGAAACCTGAAGGACGCTATGACTAGAGACCCCGTAAAAGCGGGGGATGACGCCTTCAAAAAGTATAGAGAACGTACTGATTATAGTGGGGTTGTAGCAGAGCACGATCGTATGCGAGCCGAGCAAGACGCGGTTAATGAACGCTATGCACGTAGCCCCAAGCAGGAAGTAAGAGATCGCGCGATAAACTTCTTCGCAAACATTGCTTCGGAAAACCGTGGCGTACGAGGGCTCGCTAAAGCCTCTAAGGACGACTTAGATATGCAGCAGCGGCAGCAAAACCGCACTCAGGATATGCTAGATAAGAGTCTAGAGATGGATAAGACGTACCTAGCAGACACTATGGGCCTAAATAAAGAAGCGGCGGAAAAAGCAGCATCTGCGCAAAACACAGCCGATACCTTACTCGTCACAAGTTCCCAGACGTGGGCTAACATGCAAGAAGCTGAGCGGGTATCTGCAAACGCGGCATTGGACAGAGAGTTCAAGCGCGAAGATAGCGCAATGAAAAGGGCTCACGATAGAGTTATGCTAATCTTAGGTAGTGAAGAGAAGATGAAGCAGCTCTCTATAGCGCAGAGGGCAGAGCTACAAAACATAGTAGCTAAGTCTATAATGGACGCTGACCAAAATGATATGGAGCTAATCCAGATGAGATCTCAAATGAACGCCGAAAAAGACCCAGAGAAAAGAGCAGAAATGGCAAAAGTTATTGCCGATCTACAAAAGCAAAAAGCGCTGGCAGCGGCGGCAATGCTGGAAGACCTCAGGGAAGCTGGGTTCGACAAATTATCTATACCATCATCCTAAAGGAACCACAAAAATAAATAACTAAGGGCATAAAATGTCGCGCATAAAAGAATTGGAGCTTGAACTCGAACGTGCAAGAGAGGCGGGAGATGAAGCAGCGGTATACGAACTTACTTTTTATCTAGAACGAGAAATAGACAGGGTACTGTCAGAGCCAGAAGAAAGGCCCGAGCCAGAACTGAGCTTGAGCCCTGACGAAGCTATAGACTACAGCGTATTTGATACCGCCGAAGAACCCATGAACGCCCTAACAGGGGGTATAAGTCGTGGTATTGACATTATGGGCGAGAGCGTAGGCTCTGCCATTGAAGGTTTCGGCTCAGTAACTGGGCTAGAAGGTGTCGAAGAGTTTGGCTCTGAGATGGTGGAGGAGAACCAACGTCAACTAGAGCTAGCCGCGCCGTACGCCACAAGACGTCAAGATGTAGAAGGTGTAGGCACAGGTGCTGAGTACTTCTTTGGTACCTTAGGTGAGCAACTCCCGAATTTAGCTGTCGGTATCGCAGGTAGTGCAGTAGCCCTTGCCGCTGCCCCCGCAGCCGCTGCTACTTTTGTCGGCGCTGCGTTTGTTGGTGCGGTCGGCGCGGGTATTGCGAATATCCCATACTTTTACGGTATGAACCGCGAGCGGCAGAAAGAAGCTATAGAGCGTGGAGACGGTGTTGCAGAACTAGACGAAGGTACAGCCTTCCTCTCCTCCATACCTCAAGCGGCTTTTGATGCTATCGCCGAGAGAATGCTAGTCGGCAGGTTCTTTACCCCCAAAGTTATACGCCAAGGTGGAGTGTTCTCTAGGGTAGCCAAAGGCGCTGGCGCAGGTGCCTTAGTAGAGATACCTACCGAAATCGGTCAGCAGATGATCGAGCGTGCGCAAGCCGGACTTGACCTAGAAAGCGACGAAGCTATCGAAGAGTACATAGATGCAGCCGTTGCCGCAGGTATGATTGGTGGCTCTATTGGTGGTACCTCCGCAGGTGTAGGGGGACGCTATCAAGCTCCCGCAGTGGAAGCCGGCGTAGACCCCGAAGGTAAGTGGGTAGCGTACGAAAACCCAGACGACAACACATTCTCCTATCACGATGCCGAAACTGGTGGCGTACTATTTACTGGAATATTAGAAGGCGACCGTGGTAGAGTCGAAGCCGACATTAAAGCAGGTAAGGCCGCTCAAGCAGAGCTAGATGCTCAGACAACTCCCGAACCCGAAGCTGTAGAGACAGAGGGTGTTACCCCCGAAGAAGCTGCGGCAGTGTCCGAAGCAGACATAGATGAGGTAGTTGGCACTGAAGAAGTTATCACCGATGATACCCAAGCTACCGCCCCTGTAGAAGAAGCTCCTGTAGAAGAAGCTCCTGTATTCGATGATACCCAAGCTACCGCCCCTGTAGAAGAAGCCCCGGTAGAAGAAGCCCCTGTAGACCCAGAAGTAAAGCGTCAAGAACAGATAAAGACGTTGACCGATGCGGGTGTACCTATAGAGATGGCGGAGAGAACTGCCGAAGAGACATTCCAACAAGACATAGATAA
>Ga0181400_1001084_pt1 | contig 11449 bp, 9 predicted proteins | sample 23SPOviralmetaG_FD_130129 | JGI IMG/M metagenome (GOLD analysis project Ga0181400, IMG submission 130129) | Marine viral communities from the oligotrophic San Pedro Time Series (SPOT) site, San Pedro Channel, CA, USA - 23 SPOT_SRF_2011-06-22 | ecosystem: Environmental > Aquatic > Marine > Strait...
CATGGATGATGGGCTGTCTCGTACAGAGGTTAGACTTGAGTGCTTACGATTAGCTGTAGAGTTTGGTAGCAGTCGTAGCATTATAAATCCTCACTTACTCGCAGATACTTACTACGAGTGGGTGACGCAGGGTAGCGGAGAAATCCGTCCTGATGACAGCCGGAAAGACGGAGGCCATAAGTCGGCTGAAAAGACTAGGAGTGTCCGAAAGGGTAGCGCACCGAAGCAAGTGCAAATGAAAACCGTGTAAAAGGAGGACATTATGTCCACACAAGTAACCACGGCGTTTGTCCAGCAGTATTCTGCGAACGTGCAGATGCTATCGCAGCAGATGGGTTCCCGTCTGCGTGATGCGGTGCGCGTAGAGAATATGACTGGTAAAAATGCCTTCTTTGACCAGGTTGGTAAAGCGACTGCGCAGAAGCGTACAACTCGCCACGCCGACACACCACAGATTGATACCCCACACGCACGTCGTCGGGTTTCACTCGTAGACTACGAATACGCCGACTTGATTGATGACCAGGACAAGGTTCGCATGCTTATCGACCCGACCTCTGCTTACGCAATGGCAAGCGCCGCTGCAATGGGCCGTGCAATGGACGATGAAATCATCGAGAAAGCCCTTGGCACAGCCTTCACAGGCGAGACTGGTTCTACATCAACCGCACTGCCAGCAGGCCAGCAAATCGCTAACGGTTCTGCTGATATGTCTGTTGCAAAACTGCGTGAGGCCAAGAAAATCCTTGACCTCTCTGATGTTGACCCATCAATCCCACGTTACATTGCTGTAGGGCCAGACCAAGTTGAGGCTTTGCTTGCAGATACTAACGTGACTTCAAGTGACTTCAATACAGTGAAGGCACTGGTACAGGGCGAAGTTAATCAGTTCATGGGCTTTAACTTCATTGTTACTAACCGACTCGCAAAAGCTGGCAACATCCGTTCATGTTTCGCATGGGCAGAGGATGGTCTTGCATTGGCAGTGGGCCGTGACGTAATGGCACGCATTGATGAGCGTAGCGACAAAGGCTACTCGACTCAGGTGTACTATTGCATGTCAATCGGTGCCACCCGAATGGAAGAAGAAAAAGTTGTCCAGATTGACTGCGACGAATCAGCTTAGGGGGCGTGAACGATGACTACAAAAAACTCTACTCTCGTAGCTAACGTAGAAGCTACCCCTCAAGTTGCTAACGATGCTTGGAACCTACATGGCGTAATGCGTGTGGCTCAGGGCAACGTGGCACTTGCTGCTGGTGACAGCACTGACGATGACATCGTCATGCTTGCGCCAATCCCAAGTAATGCCAGCATCAAATCACTACAAGTTGGTTCTGATGCTTTGGGTGGCAGTTGCACATACAACGTGGGCATCTACACAGATGCAGGCGCTGTAAAAGATGAGGACTTCTTTGCTACTTCTGTTGCCGACGGCGCAGCATTAGCAGAACTACGTTACGAAGCTGCTGACCTAAACACTACAGGTCAACAGTTGTACGAAATGGCAGGCGATTCATCTGACCCAGGCGGGTTCTACTACATTGCGGTGACTTTCAACGCAACCGGTGGAACTGCTGGCGATATGGCGTTCATCATTGAGTATGTCGTAAACTAACAATGTGGGGGCGGTTCGCCGCCCCCATACATTGCTGGAGATAGATATGATGAAACCATGCGGAGACTTCCGCTGGGATTTAGAGGTAGGTCAAATAGCCGAGAGATGGCTAGGCGACATACTGAGTGGAAACACTATAGAAGTAAAAAGAGATTTTGTGGCTTCACGGACAGGTAATGTGTTTGTGGAGTTTTCTTGTAGGGACAAGCCTAGTGGTCTAGCCACCACCTTAGCAACACATTGGGCGTTCGTACTTGATGATGAAACTGTGGTATTATTGCCAACAGAAAAGTTAAAGACCATTGCTAGAGAGTCATACAGAAAGCGCGGGGCGTTCAAAGGTGGCGAGAAAAATCTAAGCATGGGCGTATTGATTAGAGTTGAGAGGTTAGTGAACCATGCCATCAGTTGTTGATATATGTAATGAAGCGTTAGACTTGCTAGGTGCAGCGACCATCATTTCACTAACTGACAATTCTAAAGAAGCCAGGTTATGCAACAGAAACTTTGAACCAGTGCGTGATGCCGTGTTACGCGCACACCCTTGGAATGTTGCGGTCACACGCAAAGAACTAGCCAAAGACGCCGCTTCTCCGGCCTTTGGTTTTACAAACCAGTTTACATTACCGACAGACCCCTACTGCTTGCGGGTATTATCGTTCTGGGATTCTAACGTAAATAACGAACTTGCCGCATATGATAGCAATGTCATGTACAAGATTGAAGGCCGCAAGATACTGTCTAATGAAGGCACTTGTAACATTGTCTATATCGGCAGAGTAACCAACACAGAAGAATATGACTCGCTGCTTTCAGCCACCATTGCGCATCGCATAGCGGCTAAACTTGCTTACAACATTACGGGCAGCGGAACTATAGCGCAGACAATGCAGGCGTTGTATGAACAAAGATTGCGCGAGGCTAAGTCCATAGACGCGATGGAGGGCTATCCAGAACAGCCAGTGGCAGACACATATACAAACATTAGGTTTTAGATATGGCCCGTGTATCCAGTATTGTTACAAACTTTCGTACCGGTGAAATATCGCCAAAGTTAGAAGGGCGTATTGACCTACAAAAGTACAATGAATCTGCGCAGACAGTAAACAACATGGTTGTGTTTCCGTCTGGCGGTGTGACCCGTAGACCAGGCACATTCTTTGCTGGGCGTTCCAAGGACGGTGGCAAGGTAAGACTTATCAACTTTGAGTTTAGTGACGAACAGGCCTACGTCCTAGAGTTCGGCGCAACCTATGTCCGGTTCTACAAAGATGGCGGGTTGCTAACTGAAGCCAACCAAACGATTACAGCTATAACACGGGCAAACCCTGCTGTTGTGACAGTTAGTTCACACACGTTCACAAATGGCGACAGAATATTCATTAAAGATGTAGTAGGCATGTCACAGGTGAATAACCGTGAATTTACAGTGGTAAATGCTGGCGTGAATACTTTTGAACTATCAGGCGTGGACAGCACTAACTTTGATGCGTATGGCAGCGCCGGAACTGCTGCTAAGATTGTAGAGGTTACTACAACCTATACCGTCACAGATATATTTGAGATTAACCATACGCAGTCTGCTGACATATTGTACCTAGCACATAAAGACCACGCACCAGCCAAGCTTACACGCACCTCAGCTACCAGCTTTACTCTTGCAAACATTGATTTTGTTGATGGCCCGTACTTAGATGAGAACGACACGGCAACAACTTTGTACGCATCTGCTGCCACCGGTAGCATCACTGTCACGGCCTCTGCTAACACGTTTGCTAGTTCTGACGTAGGCAGGCTGATTAGATTTAGAGAAATCCTAGAGATTGAACATGATGAGTGGGCTGCTAGTACCAGTTACGCTAACAACGCAACAGTTAGGTTTGCGGGGCATGTCTATAAGCAAGTAACAGGTTCCACACAAACATCAGGCAACACGCCGCCGGTTCACCTTACAGGCACAGAAACATACGGCGCTATAAATTGGCAATACTTGCATGATGAAAATGGTCATGTGGAGATTACAGCATTTACAAATGCTACAACAGTGACTGCTACGGTACATGCAGACCAGTATGGTAATTCACGTTTACCTGATAGTTCTGTTGGTTCTAGCAATGCTAACACACGTTGGTCATTAGGTGCCTTTGGTGGCGTCCAGGGCTTCCCCAAGGCCGTTGGCTTTTACGAGCAGCGTTTGTACTTTGCTGGCACTACAGGCCAGCCACAGACCATATTTGGGTCAGTATCGGCAGACTTTGAGAACATGACACCTGGCACGTTAGATGACCGCGCAGTAAACCTGACTATTGCATCTGACAAAGTGAATGTCATCCGGCACCTATTGCCAGCACGTTTTTTGCAGATATTGACTACAAGTTCTGAGTTTACGCTGTCGGGCGGCACAGGTTCAACACCAGTAACGCCGACAAACGTGAACGTGCTGCGTGAAACAACTTTTGGTAGTTCTGAGGTGCGTCCTGTACGGGCTGGAAACAGCACTATTCTAATCCAGAAAGGCCGAGAAAAAGTTAAAGAGATTACCTTTGACCTGGACACTGATGGATTGTTGGGCATCGACTTGACTATCTTGGCTGACCATATTCCGCGTGGCGGTTTGATTGATATGGTTTGGCAGCAGGAACCAGAACTAATCTTGTGGTTTGTGCATAATGATGGGCGGCTAGTGGGTCTGACATATGACCGTGCTAATGCTGCTATCGGGTGGCATGACCATGCAGTTGGCGGCTTTACTGCACACGCCACAGTCACTGTTGCTGATTACGCAAACATTGCGGCTGGCACTACACTAAAATTGACTAAGAGTGATGGCACTAGCGTTACGTTCACATCTGAGGCATTGGGTAGCGGCGCACCAGCATCGACACTTGGCTTTAGACCTAACGCATCAAACAACGATACTGCTGACAATATCTACACAGCTATCAATGCGCATGCAGACTTTGTTGTGGCAAACCCTGCTGCTAACGTGATTACAATCAAAGAAGTTGCGCCTAGTGCTGGCGGGTTGCTGACTATAGAGAGTTCAGATACTACCAGACTGGCTGCTACAAACCAGACAGGTGCGGTAGTGGAAAGCATTACATCTATCCCATCAGGCGCAGAAGACCAGGTGTATTTATCAGTAAAGCGTGAGATAGACGGAAGCACAGTTCGGCATATTGAGTTCCTTAAAACCATTGAGTTTGGTGATGAGGTTGAAGATGCGTTTTATGTGGACACAGGGCTGACATATACCGGCGCTGCCACTAGCACAATAACAGGACTAAACCACCTTGAAGGCGAGATAGTAACTATACTTGCTGATGGGGCAACGCATGATGATGAGACAGTAACTAACGGCAAGGTGACTTTGGATGTTAGCGCATCTAAAGTGCATGTTGGTTATGGGTACAGGTCTACATTAGAGACTTTGCGTATGGAGTCAGGGGCAGACGATGGGATTGCGCAGGGCAAGATTAAACGTATTCATGGCGTGACTGCACGTTTCTTCAAGACCGTTGGCGCAGAGTTGGGGCCTGATGAAGAAAACTTAGACCGATTGCCGTTCCGCGATAGCAGCATGTCTATGGATGAGGCCGTGCCATTGTTTACTGGTGACAAGGAAATCTATTTCCCAGCAGGGTATGAAAATGATGCCCGTGTTGTTATCCGGCAGTCGCAAGCGTTACCTATGACTGTGCTGGCAATTATGCGGAGGTCAAACACTTTCGATGCTTAGGATTGTGCCATTTAATTCCAGTCTTATTAACAGCATTGAGACTGACTTTGACTTTCCAGAAAGCATGAGGGCTGCGTTTGATAACGGGCAGCAAGTTGTAGGCTATGCAATTATGGGCGACAAGGATGTTGTGGCTGTTGGCGGCATACATGAGATGTGGCCTGGTGTTGGTGAGGGCTGGGTTGTTTTGTCTAAGCATGCACCGAAATGGAAGCTGTCACTAGCTAGGTATGCTAAGACACTGTTTAGTAGTATACTGGCGACAACGAGTTTACATCGTGTGCAAGCTAGTATTCACATGGGCGACCCAGAGGCGATTAGGTTTGCTAGATGGATGGGATTTGAAGATGAAGGTGTTATGTATAAATTTGGGCCAGACGGTAGTAACTACTATCGCATGGCAAAGGTGGTGTAATGATTGAACTAGCTGCTGCTGCTGCCGTGGGCGGCGGCATTATGGGGTACAAGGGCAATCAAGCTGCTGCCAAAGCTGCCAAACAGACTGCTGAATTTAATGCGCAAGTCGCAGAGAATGAGGCGGTTGTTCTGCGCCGCCAGAAGGTTGACGAAGAAGCGAATATGCGTCAATCCTCAGAGAGATTGATTGCCACTGCAAATGTTGCGACTGCTGCTTCTGGCATACAAATGTCGGGAAGTGCGCTGCAAGCGGCTGAAGACTCTTACTTCAATGTTGAGCAAGACGCACTAAAAATACAGTATGCTGGGGATATACAGCAAGTAGCCAAAGAGTCAGAAGCTGCGCTGGCTAGGGCTGAAGGTCGTGCTAGGGCAACTGGCCTAAAAATGGCATCATATCAATCATTGTTAGCTGGTGGTTCTAAAGCTGCCAGCCTTATGGCGTGAGGTTAATAAATGCCTAAAATTCCAGTATACGAACAAAAAGTTGGAATGGCCGCTGGTTCACTAGGGCCACGGGCAAACTCTGGCGCGTTTGAAGCCCCAGGTAAGGCATTTGCCAGCCTTGGCAAACAGGTAAGCGATACTGCTTTTCAATTTGGCATGATGGAAAAAGAGGCCGAAGTAAAGGCAACCGCGGCAGAGTTTGAAAATGGGGTGCTTCAAACTACAAATGAGTTTAAGCAAGAAAACAGGGACACAACAACCGCGTCTGCAAAGCAAAGGTATAATGACGAGGTAGCTGCCCCTGCGTTACAAAAACTAGACGCTATGGATTTAACACCAAACCAAAAGCAAAGTGTTCGGTCACGGTTACAGCGTCAGCTAACAAAAGGTTCTTTAAGCGTACAACAGGCTGCTGCAAACAACGGTAAAATTGTTCGTGGCGGGTTGATGGATAAGAGACTTGCAGCCTTGCAGAAAGATTACGCGACAACATCAGACCCCGAGTTGAAAGCAATATATAGCAACGAGGCCAGCAATTTGATTGCAGAGTCTCAACTTACTGGCGACAAGATAACCTACAATGCTAAGTCTTGGCGCAATGGCGCGGTTTCTGAAGACGTTGCAACACGCGTAAATTCAGCGACAACAAACCAGCATTTTGAGGATGCAAAAAAGTCTGTCCGTGAAAATCCAGGCTACACCCAGGTTGAAAAAGCGCAGCAAGAAGCAATAATCACCACAAAACAATCAGCCTTTATCACCACTCAAAAAAGGCGCGTAGTTGGCGAAGTGTTTGCCGCAATGCTAACTGAGGACGAGTTTAATGAGGCCATGGAACAGGCTTCAACAGGTGATATTGTAATTAACCGTGATGACGAACAGATTGCAATTTCGCTTTCTGGTTTGCCAAATGATGAACGTCTTAACGTTGTAACGTCATTAAGAACGCAGCGTAATATTAAGGTCAGCGAAGAAGAACGTTCGGCTATCGAATTGCACTCAACAACATTTGCTAATAAAAGCCCCGCATCGCTTCAAAGTGATTTAGACGATTTACGCGCTGGCACAGGCTTTGCTGAAGGCATGAGCCTGAGAGTACGCACATCTCTTGAAAGCATAGTTAATACCCAAATTCAAGACCGTGTTCCGATGGTCACATCACAGATAGCTAGTAACACAGCGGCTATTAAGTCACGGTTAAGGTTGTCTAATGGTGTTCCTGACGAAGCCACTGATGAAGACATCCAGGAAACCATAAGCCTCTTTCAATCTTTAGGAGATGAGGCTGGGGCAGTTAAGTTTGCGGCAGAGGTAGAAAGCATTTCTTCTGCCGGTGCTTTGTATTCTTCGGCAAAGTATAAGTCTGATGCTGCCATCCTAAACGTTGGGTTGGCATTAAAGCAAGAGATAGTCAGAGAGGGTGCAACGGTAGAGGAAGTAAACAAGGCGCAAGCGACTCTCACTGCCTTTAATGCTATGGTTGCAAATAGACAAGAAAGCATAAAGAAAGACCCTGTTGGATTTTTACAGTCTGAAAACAGAAATGACTTGCGCGACCAAGAAGCAACCCTGACACCAAAGCAGCTTATAGAAAAACAAGCCGCTATGAATATTCCAGACGGTGACATACGCATATTGTCTGACGCACAGGTCACAGCCTTTCAAACTCAATACAAGGGTTTAACAACTTATGCCGACAAGTCTGATTACGCTGTCAGCTTTCTAGCAGACTACAATGCTGCTGACCAAAACAGAATTATGCGTAATTTGATAAAGTCTGATGCTATCACCCTTGTTGATTCTATGATTATTGCTAACCCAGGCAACGCTGCAATGTTCGCTGTAGACGCTGGAAACAACCCAGAAAGCGCAAAAGCTATATCTGCTTTGTTTACGCCCACAGAACGTAAGGATGTGGCAGCGTTAGTTGCTGATAAAAATACAAACTACACTGGCAGCGTCATAGGTGGGCAGATAGAAGGCATGGTAAGCCGTGGCGCAACCGCCGCGCGTATGCTTCACGCCACCACAATGAACTCAATTATAACCAATACTGCCCTTTACTATAAATCAGTAGACACAAACATAAGCGATGATGACGCGGTGGAAAAAGCAATCAACACCGTTGTGAATAGTCAGTTTTCCTTTGGCAATGTGAACGGCAAACCATTGCGCTTCCCAAGCGGCATGGCCTCTGACACTGACGGGATATCTAAAAAACTAGAAAGTTCTTTGTCTAACACTGAGTACCTGGGTTCTATTGTTGAAGTGCCTGCCGACTCACCGTTTAGTAGAAAGCTGCCGCCAGCCCAAGCTGAACAAGCGTATGCCTCTGAGTTGGCTAACTCAGGTTATTGGGTGACTACATCAGACAACCAAGGCGCTTATCTAGTAGACCAGAACGGTAATATGGTTCCAAGAAAAGCCCCAATTGATGACTTTGCGGGGGCTGCTATAACACCGCAAGATATGTTCGTCATGGTTAAATTTGCTGACGTTAAGGCAAATGTTGATGAAGCTAATTTATTAGACAAAGAGATGCCGTTCATAGGCACTGCTAGAATGAGGGCGGCTAAAGTTTTGGAAGCGCAACAAGCAAGGCCAATATTCTGATGGTTGATATGTATATTCCAGAGCAGAGTTTTGATAGAGCGTCACACGATAGCTACTATAGTAACTCGAAGGTAGGCACGTTAGATGTGCTTGGCGCAACTTTGGACGACACCCTTTACTACAACCCTGGTGCCGCAGCTAATAGATTTTTAGAACAGTATGACAGGACTGCCAAGGCGGGAAAGCTGCTGACCCCAGAGGAGTGGGCAGAAAGCCAGTTTTATCGTGAGGGCATCACAGTTGATGAGACGGGCATCACCGAAGGCCTGGCGCAAATAATGGCAGAACGTAGTGATAAACGTGCAATCATAAACTCTACATTGTCGAGGTCAAAAGGTGGTTTTGGCTTGATGGCAGCACAGTTTGGCGTTGGTTTTGCTGGTTCTTTGCTTGACCCATTGAACGTGGCAAGCGGCTTTGTACCCGCCCTTGGCGCGGCGCGGATGGCAACAATGACAGCCAAGATGACAGCAAAGTACGGCAAAAACGGCGGTAGGTTGGCCGCAGGCGCTGTCAACGGCACTGCTGGTGCGGCTATATTAGAGCCATTGATTATTGGTCAGGCCGCTTCAGAACAGTACGGTTTTGGCATGGCTGCATCTATGGACGCTGACTATGGTTTGATGGACAGTTTCTTAAACTTGACGTTCGGCGGTGTTCTAGGCGGCGGTATACATTACGGCGTAGGCAAACTTTCCGACAGGATTGAGGCATCCGCAGCAAAAGATGAGGCTTTAGCAAGGTCAGTTGCGCAAGCCGCGTCAGGCCAGCCAATACAGGTAGGGCAGCTTATAGCACAAACTGAAGCTAAATCTTTGGAAGATACGCTTCAACGCGCAAATGAAAGAATAGCTAGAGACAGGCCGGACGTTGCCGCCATTGAAAGAGTTGTAGACCCTGAGACGGGAGAGATTACTAGCGAACAGGTGACTGCCCGTAGAGAGGCCAAGCCAGCCACCCCAGATGTCCAGCGCAAGGGAACGGCGCTTCCTAAGATATTAAAAGCAGAAGAACCTCGGTCACTGTTAAAATTCATATCCGACATGGGCGGGATATGGACTGGTGAGAAACTTATTACAGAAGTTAAACGCGCCGCTGGCGTTCGATACAAGGGTATTGCAAATAAAAGCCAGGCGGCTACAACACAGGTACGCGGCAAAAAGAAGGTTACTGAGAAAGTAAGGCCAGGTGGAAAGACCTTGGACGATATGCTTACCATGGCAAGAGAGGAAGGTTTTTTACCGCCAGCAATGGAAGGTGTGCCAGACGATGTAGGTATCAACGATTTACTTGAATTGATTGAGTTGGAGGCGCGCGATGGCGTCAAGCAATACTCCGATGCTGATGTCGGGCAAGTCCAAGCGTTTGAGGACGCAGCGCAGCTACAGACCGCAGCGAGACAGTTTGGTATAGACCCAAAGGGGTTGGATGACGATTCGTTCTTGAGGGCAGTTCAGGAAGCCGCAGACAATCAAGAATATATTGACTTCAATACAAGTGCTGTAGAGGGCCGTGTTGAGGACGCGAACACAATGCCTGTCTACGATGGCGGTGAACTGACAGAGGCAGAGGCTGTAAAGCTGCAACAAGAATCACAAATTCACGACTACAACTTGGGTGAGGACGCTGACGCAAGACCTATCCTTGACGAAATGGATAAGGATGGAGTCGCCGCACCTGACCTTGACCCTGTTGTTCTAGGCCGTGAAAACGAATTACTGCAAAATGACGTTGACCAGATGGCAGATGCTGGTGTTGTTATACCGCAAGACTTTATTGACGCTATTGATGATGCTGACGACTTAGTAACAAAAGCAGATACTGTTTATGATGACATGACACGGGCTGGTGTAGTTTGTATGACTAGGAATTATAAAGGATGAGTATTCAAGTTTGCGCAGCGGAAGTTCTTAGGGTTGCTATTGACGGTGGCATCCAAGTACCCAAAGAGGAAATTAATGACATACTCAAGTCTGTCAAAAGAAAGATTGATGGACGGGGGGCTGTTGATGGAGAAACTGAGCTACAAAAACTTATCTTGGAAGCCCAGACGGAAATATCAACCCAGGCAAAGGTCAACGCAGCTATCAAGAAGCGCAACGCTTTGATTAACGCCCGTGTATACGGCAAGGTGATGACTGCTTTACAATCAGACCCCGACAACCCGCAAAGAGTTTTGTCAGCCATAATGGTTGGAGATGCAAGGCGTGGCTTGTTTAGTGTGGATGCCCAGCAAAAAGCCATTCTTCTTGAACATGCTGGCGGTTTAGTAGCTGAATTAAAACGCCATGATAACTTAGACATTTTCAAAAGCGGTGATTTGGACGGAAAAATATACCAAGAAATGTTTGATGGTCTTGGTTCGTCAAAGAACGTAGAGGCTAGGCAGATAGCCGAAGCCATACAAAAAGTTCAGAACCGTATGTTAAAGAGAAAGAACCGTGGTGGCGCAGCTATTCGCGAACTGTCTAATTATGTAGTAAGACAGAACCATGACCCGCTACTGCTACGCGGCAAAGGGCTTGAACAGGACAAGACAGACTGGATTAACTTTGTTAAAGAACGCATAGACACAAAGAAAACCTACATGAACAAGCCAGAAGATATGTCAGAGG
>Ga0181400_1001088_pt1 | contig 11427 bp, 16 predicted proteins | sample 23SPOviralmetaG_FD_130129 | JGI IMG/M metagenome (GOLD analysis project Ga0181400, IMG submission 130129) | Marine viral communities from the oligotrophic San Pedro Time Series (SPOT) site, San Pedro Channel, CA, USA - 23 SPOT_SRF_2011-06-22 | ecosystem: Environmental > Aquatic > Marine > Strait...
ACCATAGATCAAGGTGTTGGTAACAGGATAGATGATTTTAAGTTGAGTGTGGACAGTGCGGTACCTACTACTAATGATATTAATATATACCAGTCAAACTAGTTTTGCTAATGATATATTCATAACGCAAAGTGGTGACGGGCTCATTATGGACATTGAGCAAAATGGTCAAAACCATCAAATCAAACCTAAAACTACAACAAGCAAAATAGATGGTGATGATGTGACAGTTGTCATACGTCAAAATAAAAGCGACAATCTTATAGAGTACGATCAAGTTACAGGTGATGATAATCAGATTGGTTTATGGCAAGGAGAAAACGTATACGGTTGGGAATCATCTAGCTCACATGGAAACAACAACAGCATTGTCATTAACGTGGAAGGCAACGAAAATTCAGTAGGTCATCAACAATTACACAACTATCATGATGTTGATACTGACATACAAGGTGATGGAAATAACGTTTGGACCAATCAGCAAAACTATGGCGCTAAAAGCATCGACTTAACTATCAACAATGATAATAACAACGTGGATATTGATCAACGAAATGGAAATACTTCAACAAGTCATAGTGTAACTATTGACTTAGATGGCACAGACGGAACTTCGTTGGATGTAAATCAAAGTGGGTGGGCAGCTAATAGTCTTTCACTAACACAAAACTGTTTAACAACAGGCGGTTGTTCAGTAACCGTAACACAAAACTGAAACAGAGAAGGAGAGAGCTCATGGAAGGGTTAAAAATAACAATACTAGCAGTTGCAGGAGTACTAGCAGTATCTTCAGCGAATGCAAATGAAAATAACAAAAGAATAGCACAATGTTTAGACAGTGTTGGATATGATCGCGATGCACCAGTCGAACAAAGATTTGAAGGTGTTGATATATCAGCTGCTGCAAAATGCTATTTTAATTGGAAGACAAAAAGAGAAATGGCATCATTGCAAAATATGAGAGAATTTCTTGCAGCTAATCCACGGTATAAAGTACCAGGACAAAGTCAGAATCGTTGTTGGGGAAAGCCTAGAGAAAATCCTTTTGAAAGTGCATATATTGAACGCACCGGAGACGGATTCAAAGCAGGCGTAAGTTATAAAGACAAAATGCCAGCAGGCTGTTATGAAAATGGACCTTGGGATAACCGTGATGTACAAGATTAAAGTTTTAGTAATAGCGGCTACAATGATGGTCATAGTAAACCACCTAGCGTGGGTAGAACGAGTTGAATGGTTAAGGAGTATACAGCAATGGACTTTTTAACACTAGTAAGTGAAGTAGGCTTTCCTATCGCAGGCGCAATAGCCGCAGGTGTATTTGTTTTTGTTACACTGAAGTTTATTCTAGCAGGCGTTACGGACAGCATTACAACACTTAAAAACATTATTGGAGCATTGGATAATAGAGTGCAAACAATGAATAACGATCTAGTAAAGATTGACACACTGCTTAGTTATGTATTGCATGTACGACCAAATATTGATCGTATAGCGGCTAATGAAGGTAAAGAAGATGCGAGGAGAGATTAATGGATCTAGATCTAGCAGGAGCAATTAAGGACTTTGGATTTCCTATTATTGCCGCAATGGGCATGGGATATTTTATATACTTTATATGGCAATGGGTGACAGAAACAATCGATCCCGTAGTTGGAGAAACTATGGGCACACTTATACGTCTAGTTGACCGTGTGCGTATGTTGGACAACGACATGATACGATTAAATCAAAAACTAGCAATGGTACTGGAATACAAATCTGAACTAGAAGAAAAAGGGTTCAACTTAGATGATGAACTCGGAAAAGTTCTTGCTGAGAACAGAACCAAAAGTAAAGATTTTGATAGCACAGGAAAATAATGTAAATACTTTTATGGAAATAGATATTGTACATTATGTTGCAAAATGTAAAGAACATGAAGCCAAGAGACTAAGTTTTAACGAACGTATGAAGTATTGGGAAAACTATTATAAATCACTTGGACGTCGCTCTGTAGATTCCGTCCCAATCAATTGGGCACCCACTACTTAATCGTTCTATCATTTTTGCATAATATTCTTGCATTTTTGGATGCACTGCACTGCAATGTTCTGCATCTTTAATAGCACGATCCCAATTGCCTGTGTAATAGTTCTTTAGGAATGTTTTATGTGCTTTGCCTGACTTGTGTACTGCATAAATGCGCAGTGGCTTTTCTTTACCTTTAACAGCAATGTTGTCTAGTTCAAACCAATCGAAATCATTTTTTGTAAGTGCAACTGTATCTGGTCCTACTATAAGTAGCACACCATAACTCTTTGTTTGACTTTCCAAACGTGCCGCAACACTCACGGGATCCCCTAAACAGTCATAGCCCAGTTTCTTTTCACTGCCTATGTTGCCCACTAGTATTTTACCTGTGTTAACACCAGCACCTAGTCCTACAGGAGGTTTGCCTTCTTTTGCTAGGTCTTGATTAAAGCCTTCACATGCTTTTATCATATCCAATGCTGTTTGCACAGCACTGCGAGCATGATGTTCATCGTCTAGAGGAGCACCATGTATGTGCATACTTGCATCGCCAATGTATTTGATAATAGTACCATCATTAGCCATAACAGGCTCTGTGATAGCAGTCATGTATCCATTAATAGTGCGAGTAAAGCCTTCTACATCTGCGCCATAACTTTCGCCTAGTCCAGTGAAGTTACGCATGTCGGTCATCACACAACTAAGCACTTTTTCTTCACCGCCTAGTTTAATTAGACTTGGATCTTTTTGTAGTTTTTCAACAACTGTAGGATTTACATATGTACCAAACTGTTTTTTAATTTGTTGCTTCTGGAAGAACTCTAGTACAAAGCGATTAAACACTGCATGAAATCCAGTGATTACAGTTGTTATCAACGGCATAGTGCCATCAATAAGGAATAGTTTTGTTGTCCAAGCGTAATAAGGTGCATACACAGCACCGCCTGCGAACACCAGTATAGCGCCGCCTACAGCCCAGTAAGGCGTAAAACGTGCAAGCACCACTAGTAATAACCCCAGTAAACCTGTTGCTGTGATTTCAGAAATATTGCCCCACCATGGTCGGGTAATCTGATCGCCATCAATCATTGTTTGTAGTGTAATTGCTGCTGGAATAAAACTGTACTTCTCACCCACAGGTGTTGCAACCATTGTAGTAGTACCTGCCGCAGTAGGAGCGATAATAACTGTGCGTCCTGCAAAGTTTGTAAAGTCTCCACTTGCTGCACTTACAGTTTCAAATTCTTTGTTATAGCGTAGCCATATGCGAGCATTTGCATCTGTGCTTACAATAGGATAGCCTGGTATACGAACCTTTTCTACGCCCGCTACACTGCTTTTAATTTGATAACTAGGTGCGCCTGTAGCAACACGAATAACTTCAACTGCTATAGCAGGATATGTCTCGTCACCGATACGCATAATGAGAGGTACTCTGCGTACAACACCATCTATTTCAGGAGTAGTGTTAACAACACCAACACCGGGTGCATTATCACCTAACAACGGAATAGGTCCTAGCATACCATCCCATTCATACAAGTAAGGCAGTGGGTCACCTATCTTAGCAACACCACGTGGGACTCCGTTACGATTGACTTCTGTGCTTCCTGTTTGTGCAATAACAACAGCATTGTCAACAAGTGCTTGTGCCAGGTCCATGTCGCCACCCAGTCTATCTTCTTCACTCATAATAATTGGAAGTACAATAACACCTGCACCTTGCTCACGCAACTGCCAGATAATCTCTGCTAGTACATCACGCTTCCAAGGCCATTGTCCAAACTTAGCAATTGATGCTTCATCAATAGCAACAACGCCAATGTCTTCGCTGATTTGTGGAACGTCTTGTTGTTGTAGTAAATCGAACTGCTTTAGTCTCAGTGTTTCTACAACTGCACTGTCTTGGTAATGTGCAAACAGTAGCAACAATGCTGTTATTGCTGCTACTGTCCAATGTGTTATAATCTTGAACATGTATTACTTATTAGAAAGTAATTTTGAGTCCTGCTACTATTGAATCTGTTGTTCCAAGATTAGTTTTTGTTTTAGTATAATTAATTCCGAAACTACTGCCATTGGCTGTGGTTTTATTGATGCCAATTTTTGCTTGTTTAGTATCGTCACTGTGTCCGATTAGTGCAATGTCAAGTACACCTAGTTTTCCCTTTGCACCAAATGTACCGTAGTTGTAATCTTCAGTTGTTTTTGCAACTGTTCTTACTGCCTGGATATCACCTGTTTCAGTGTACCCATCCATTGTACTACGACCTTTTGTAAAGCCAATAACAGGAGTAATCTTGCCAGAGCCTTCAATCATCAATGAAACACTTGTGTCTGTGCCTTTTGTAGATCCTGATGCATTGAAATCGCCGATTGATCTTTCCATACTATAATCAATCATTGCATGCTTTAGTTTAATGCTAACATTTTTGTTGCCTAACTCTCTGCCAATTTCAACTTGTGCTGCTTTAGTAGTTGCAGCACTTCTATTAACATCATCACTTTTTAGTTCAGTTTTAACACTTGCTGCACCTAGTCCTAGAATAAGACCTGTATCAGTTGTACGATTACCACCAATTGCGATACCTTTAGTGTCGCCACTCATACCGTTTTTATACTTGCTTTTGTTACCAATTGCAGTAACGCCATCAAACTCTAGTCCTTTGATAACAACACCAACAATGTCCTGTGCTGTTGCAATTTGATCTATTCTGCCTGTAAATGGTGCTAGTGTTTCGGTTGTTATTGCGGCTGTGCTTAAACTACCATCACTATATACATCCCAAGTACTGGTTGCTTTTTCACGAGCAATAGTTTGTGTAGTTGTTGTTTCAGTTGCGGTGTGACTTGTAATACTACTTGTACCTGTACCAACTACTGTTGGACCACTTGCTGCATCTGTTGCACTGCCTACATCTTCAAGTGCTTCCCAATCACTTGGAGTTACACCAGGTGTTCCGCCACCTGCACCGCTAGTAATTGCTTCGTCTGCCGCATCAAATGCACTTGGGCCAAAGATGTACGCATATTCTGCTGTTAGAATATCACCTGGTTCAACACCTGTCCATACCCAAGTTAAACCAATAGTGTTATCACCTGTGTTTGTTAGACTGCCGTCTCCATCTACTGCGTTTTCAGTATATGCATCTGCTTCTGTACTCCAACCTGTAATACCAGCATCAACATTTGAGTTTGTTGAATACAAGCCTAGTGCATAACGCGAACTCAATGCTTCACTAAATGCAACATTACTATCCGGAATGCCACTATAGCCTAGCACATTATCTGTTGAACTACTGTCACCGTCTGCAGCTCTAGCATCTGGATCAATAAAGCGTCCAAAGTACACAGTACTATCACTTGCACTTGAGCCTGCTGTGATGTTTGTTTCAATGTCAATAAACTGACTTGTAGCACCTAGGCTGTAGTTATGTTCTACTTGCCAACTAGCATAATCACTATTTGTGCCTTGCCAAGCAAAACCATCTGTAGTATCGCTTAGACCATCACTGTCAGTCCAACTTGCACTACTTGCATTGTTATTGGTTGTGTTAACACCATCAATCTTAATACTCCAGCCATCAAATGGTGATCCTGGTGTCAGATAGTCATAATCTGTGTTAAATGTTCCTGTGCCTGTTGAATCAAACAACAGTCCAGGACTTGTATTTCCGCCACTACCAAATGTACCTGATGTACCGTTAACGCCTGCCTTTACATAATCATTTTCGAGTATGCCCATTCCAGTAACGCTACCATTGATACTACTTGTGTCCGCAAACACACTCAAACTGGTAGAAGCAAGTAAAGCCGCTATTAGCGACACTCGCATAATCTTCATTTTCAATCTCTCTCTTCTCTTCTCTCTCAGAGTGATTGATTTATCTATTATTTTAGTGGATTGAAGTTAGCCTTGTTGCTATTATCTACTGAACACTTCGATATAATATTTATCGCATGGCATATTTTGTAATGAAACTGTAATCTTTTTTACGTTGACATTCTATAAGTAATCATGTAACATAACGGTTACATTGTGAGCGACGGGGTAAAGCCGTCAAGCAAAGGAGAAAATTATGGAAGCACTCACCTTATGGGCCTTTCTTGGGTTCATATTCGCAGCATATGCTGTGATAGCAAACGATTCAGTACAAACTCTCGGTACATGGATTGCATCAAATAATGAGAGATTCAACTGGAAGATTATGTGGGCCGCTGCTTCAGCGGTTTTGTTATGGGCACTATGGTATGGATACTATGTGTACGGCGACATTTCATATGGTCGACTAAACAGAATACCGTATATAGAAGTACAATGGTATCACGCAATGGCACCACTTGTGTTGTTATTGTTAACCCGTGTAGGTGTACCTGTTAGCACAAGTTTCCTTGTGCTTAGTGCATTTGCAAGTACTTTTGTACTAGAGAAGATGCTTATTAAAAGCATGATGGGTTACGTTGTAGCGGCAACTGCGGCATATGCAATTTGGTATGTTGTAAGTCGTTACTTAGATGAAACAAAGCCTGTGAAAGAAGAACACAAAAGTTATTGGCGAGTAGGGCAGTGGATAACCACAGGCTTCTTATGGTGGACTTGGTTAAGTCATGACATGGCAAATATTGCTGTGTTCTTGCCGCGGCAACTAGACATTCCATTAATGGTTTTAATTAGTATTGTGTTTGTAGGCGGACTTGCTTACATGTTCAGAGAAGGTGGCGGCAAAATTCAAAAGATTGTATTAGAAAAACACAACACACGTTATGTGCGTAGTGCTACAATTATTGACTTGTTCTACTGGATTATATTGTTTTTCTTTAAAGAACTTAACGACATCCCAATGAGCACAACTTGGGTGTTTGTAGGTATGTTAGCCGGACGTGAATTTGCTATTGCAAGTTTCATGGGCAAAAAGAAAACAAAGAGTGTGTTTCCTTTAGTGGGCAGAGACTTTGGTAAGATGATGATTGGACTAAGTGCAAGTCTTGCCATTGTGTTAATGATACACTATGTTATTGTTCCTAACGGACTTTAAACATAAAAAAACATAAACAAGAAAGCAGGGCTAGGCTCTGCTTTTTTTTATTTCAATTTTAATTCGACTTGTAGATCAGGAGATATTTCTTCAATATTCATTTGAGGAATATAATCTATATCAATAAGATTAATCATTTTTTCAGTTAGATCTTGTGTGCTATGATCAAACGACCAACTTGACTTCCAATAAGATTCACTTTTATCCTGTGCAATATCATCGTAGTTGTATGAGAGTATTTTATTGCTATGACTATGATTATCAAAACTCAGTACTTTTGCTCCTTGCCATTTCATTAGTTCGTAGAAATGCTTGTCGTTGGTGCCTATTAGTTTTTCAAAAATTGAAATTAATAAAGTATGAAAGTCGTCGTAGTTTGCATGAAACCTATATTGACTAATTCTTCTAGGTGCTAAAAAATATTGTCCTGTGTTATCTTTACGTTGAATAAGTTTATCATCGCCAATTAGCCATCTGTGTGATGCTTGTAAATCTAGTCTTATACTGTCTGGTAAATTTTGCCAGTTGCTAGGATGAAATCTACTAGTGTACTCTTGAATAAATTCTTTGTTGCTTATATTGTGATAGGCTTTAATGTAGTGTATTGGAGTACGAATCCAACCTAAAAAACCATATAAATGACACATTAAAGTCCAATGGTAATGGCTGCTTATAAGTTCTTTGCTTGTTATAGTATCTGTACTAACAATTTGATTGTAACCAATCTGTGCAGTGTCAATTAACGGATCTAAGAAACCTTTTGTAAATGCTCTTTCACGCCTTACAAACACTTTATTAGATTGGATATTTACAGTGCTACCGGGACTAGTCAGCACTGTGTTTGGAAAAACAAGATAAAAATATGGCAAGTAATGACTTAATAAATTATTTTTTACTAGTTCGTATAAACTGCCAGTAAGCGTATCATAACTTTGTCCGGGCATACCTAGTATAATTTCAACCTGGCCCATTTTATGTTCTTCGTCTCTGGTGTATTCTTGAAATGCTATTATCTTTTCGTATTCTTTGCTAAATGGTCTACCATTCATTTTTACAATTTCCGGATTAGGATCTTGTAGTGTAAGATTTCCATAATGATCATTGTAGTAAATTTCAGCATTTATCATTTTATCCATTAAATGAAAAGTGTGGTCTACATTATTTTTTGCAAATGGCGGCTTCTTCATTGTTATATTGCCATTGCCATTCTCAATAATGTAGTCAATAATTGTTTCATATGCTGGTACTATACCAAAATTTGCATCAGCAAATTCATACATCATGTTTGGGTACTGTGCAAGGAGATCAATTTCATCATATATGTGTTGGATATCTCTGGTTAATACTTTAGTCCATAAACTTGTGCCTTGTTCGCAGAAACTACAACTATAAGGACATCCTTGCATGTACATTGTAAGAACAATTACACTTGAATATTTGCTTGTATATTCATCTAATAGATCAACTACTTCTTCACGAAAGTTGTTTACATAATTTAGTATTAGTGGATCTTGATTTCTAGGCACAGCGGCATTTCTAATTACATCAGTACCATTGAAATAATTTACCCCTGCAATATCGTGTACACTGTCTTTATCAAGTTGTGCATCTAATATTCGTCTAAACGTTTCTGCCGCAGGGCCAGGCACTGCAATGTCAATATATGTGTGTTCAGACATCCACTCTATTCTAGTATCTGCATTAGGTCCAGCTGCTATTATCAAACAATTAGGAAAGTGTTGTTTGATCCAACGTGCATTATTAAGTAACACATCTTCGTTCCACAAGTATAAACTTAGTCCAATTATGTCTGGAGGATTCTCTTTTAATTTAATTTGAAGATCAGTGTTATCTTGTATTTTTAACAGTTCGTCGTTAAAACTCCATGATGTTTTTTCAAAGTTCTCTGGGCTTTGTTGAAAGTAATAATCCTTGAGCCAAAAATAGATAAGCGGAAAACGTTTTTCGATACGCCCACTTCTACTCGAAATGTCATCTAGAGATACTGTGTTTATAAAAATGTTCATTAGAGTTTATTATAGCACCTGTGCAATATATTTACCAATAAAAAAGCACCCTAAGGTGCTTTGTTATAGTATTCTGCTTCATCCTCTGTATAGGGCCACATCATAAGTCTCCACTCTAATTTTCTTTTGACTTGTTGGTCTAATGCCATCTTCACATAATACAGCAAAACAAATTGTTGCTACTATTACTGAGCGAAAGTCAGGCTTAACCTAACTCCGCTAGTAATGCTTTGAGCTTCTTTTTGCTTTTGCCTAATGCTTTTGCTTTAGCAACTGCGTCTTTGTTTGATGTATCACCGCCTACAACAACAAGACCAATCATGCCCATTGCTTTATGTGGTGTACATAGGTAATAGTAAATACCAGGTGTATTAAATTCAATAGTAACTTCTTTTGAGTTCTTTGACTTCTTAGGAATATCAAATCCTTCTGGTGCCGCAATGATTTCTACATTGTGCCCTTTACTAGTTGGTACCCATGTAATACTATCGCCTACTGCAATCTCTGCAATGTCTTGACTGTATACCATCTTAGCGCCATCGTCACGCTTGTTAAGCATTTCAATTGTTGTTGTTTCTGCTACTGCATGTCCAACTGTTGCTGCAAGAATAACTCCACTTGCCACCATCCATAAACTTAGTGCTACTGCTATTGATTTTAATATATCTTTCATGTTACTTTTCTTCCTTTAGTGTGTTCATTAATGCCTGTGCTTCTTTATAATAACCTTGTTGTGCCAAACGGCTTGCTGCTTGTGCAGTGCCAACAGATGCAGTGATATCAATTAGTTTCTCAAAAAATTCTACTACTGAGTCGCAGAAATAACAATAAGATTCTGTCATTGTGTCCTGCATTCTTAAAACAAATCTACTCATACCCAGATACCTCTTGTTCTATCTACACTTAGTTTTTTCATTCTCATTTCTAGGTCTACAAGGTCAGTTGCTTGCTCTAGATATTTTTGTTCTGGTGACTTCGTAAAGTTCTTCCAAATTGTTTTTATTTTTTGTGCCATTTTTTTATCTCCATATTCCTGCATGCGGTGGCTTACCGTCGTTTTCTAACATATAATTGTATGCGAACATCCAATCTTTGCCGTATTCGTTTCTTGCCCAAGATCTTAATTCTGCTTTGTAGTGTTCATTGCTGCGTGATCCAAAAACCACACGCAGTCCTGCAAATAACTTTTCAGTCATCTTCATTCTCCTATCATGTTGTTTTTGCTTGAGGAAAGCAATACCCCGGTCTTTGCCGGCGTCAGTAGTCTTTGCTACCGTCATCTACTTTTAAAGCGCGAGCCGCTCTAGTCTTTCCCAGTGCCACTCATTTTTTCTGAGCTGAGGTCGCTCTCTATTCTGTATACTATAGCACCATTGCAGTGCGTTGTACAGTTTTATTTATAAAATATGTAAGTCTACCTGACCTATCTGGTTTCAATGCTGTGATTATATTACAATGTCAGTTTTTTAAATTTAAGGATATTGCTAAGATAAGTACCACTACGCAATATTTTAGCATGCGTTGAAATAGCGCACCCTAAATTTATTTGACATTAGTATCTAAAATATTATATACTACATAAACAATAGGAGTTTACATGGAAACTTGGCAATACATTGCAATCGAAGCAATCAGAAAAGAAATACTAAGTTTAATTTCAGATCAAAAGTCAGCGTTAATTAAAGCAGGACCTGGCAAAGACAAGGAAGTAAATAATATTGTGGACGATCTACACAATGAGATTAGTGCAAGAATAGAAGCGATTAGACACATAGAGTCATTATGAAAATAGTATTAGCAACAGAAGAAGATATCAAGCCAGTAGCAGATAGATATCTCGTATTAGAACTGGATACATTTCGTATTCAAGGCAATGAAATTCCAAGTTGGTGTATAGTCGATGCAGGTGATATTGGCTTGGCTGATATGACTGAACTTGCACACTTCAAAGAGCAGCATGAGAATCTTATTCGCAACTATAAAAAAGGCGACTTAAACTTTGTTGAACAGATGGTAGAACATCTTAAAGGTAAGTTTGGTGGCAACCTGGATAGTTTTTATACAGAACTTTACAGTAGAACACAACAAGAAAAAACAGATCCTTGGGATTATGTTATAGAGAAAGAGGCTTAAATGTATCAAGGTAAAGGTCATCAATTTGACAATAAATTCGACAACATCAGCGACCTAATGGAACGCTATTACAATGATGGCGCACAGGGCGCACGACCTGGCACAGAGTACCGCGGCGCATTGCGCAACATGGCAAGGATGTCATATCGTATTGCAAAGAAAGCAGTTAAAGAACAGAGAAAAGCGCAGTAATGCGCTTTTTTTTCGGTTGACAACTC